>CEAX01023761.1_pt1 | contig 177427 bp, 156 predicted proteins | sample 554721 | NCBI WGS metagenome assembly CEAX01 (sample SAMEA3182098, study PRJEB8094) | gut metagenome | biome: human; feature: gut; material: Stool; isolation source: human stools | place: Canada | collected 2012-05-30 | reverse complement strand
GTTGTGAATTGCTTTCATTTTTTGTATCTTTGTGTATAGTTCACAGCATCGCCGAGGCAATGATTCCACCATTCGCAGTTGTGAATTGCTTTCATTTTTTGTATCTTTGTGTATAGTTCACAGCTCCCAACGATAATACAATTCTCCGTCAGCTGTTGTGAATTGCTTTCATTTTTTGTATCTTTGTGTATAGTTCACAGCGAAAATGCTGCGATACTCCTTGGTGAATACGTTGTGAATTGCTTTCATTTTTTGTATCTTTGTGTATAGTTCACAGCAAAGGTTCCTTGGCCACTCGTGAGGGGAACGTTGTGAATTGCTTTCATTTTTTGTATCTTTGTGTATAGTTCACAGCCAAGATTCGTGCTTCATGTGCGGACAGCGTGTTGTGAATTGCTTTCATTTTTTGTATCTTTGTGTATAGTTCACAGCACTTACCTGTGTAAGCAGATATAATAGAGTGTTGTGAATTGCTTTCATTTTTTGTATCTTTGTGTATAGTTCACAGCGAAGGTAAACAATAATGCTGCTACGAGTATGTTGTGAATTGCTTTCATTTTTTGTATCTTTGTGTATAGTTCACAGCTTGTGCCATGGGATATTCCGTAGAGGTGGCGTTGTGAATTGCTTTCATTTTTTGTATCTTTGTGTATAGTTCACAGCGGCTGCTCACCAAGATTGGCGAAAGATGGCGTTGTGAATTGCTTTCATTTTTTGTATCTTTGTGTATAGTTCACAGCTTACACTCAAATAAAAACCGACACATATAGTTGTGAATTGCTTTCATTTTTTGTATCTTTGTGTATAGTTCACAGCAGATTGTACGCAATTTACTGATTGACAACATAGTACAAAGATTATTTCAAATAAAAAACTGTTGTCGTTTATTGACAACAGTTTTTTGTTTTCATTAGATTTAATTTCCGAAAGTCAGAACAACTCAAGTTGTTGACTTCCTATAGGCAAATTTTTTTCGGATTTTCCCTGAAATAATTCCATTGCGCCGAATTGCTTATCGGTAACGCACAACAAGCCCACAACTCCATCAGTAGGGATAAAGCTTTTTACACGCTTAATATGCACATCGGCATTCTCCTTGCTCGGACAGTGCCTTATATAAAAAGAGAATTGAAACATAGTGAAGCCATCGCATATAAGATTCTTGCGGAACTTTGCAGCTTGCTTGCGCTGATGCTTCGTTTCGGTAGGAAGGTCAAAGAATACAAACACCCACATAACCCTATATTCACTGATGCGACTGTTCATCGTATAACTCAAATGTTGAAAGATGGATAGACCAATTTCCGCGATTCACCGCTAAAACATTTATACAATGAATAGGTAGTGCGTCCTACTCCATTCATCAACGGACTCCGGCATCCGTCAATCACAACATCAATCGTGGGAATTGACAACAAACGTGATTTTACCGATGTCGTCAAATCCACAAATCCGTCAGAATTATCGAAGATATCAACTACTAAAGCATCCACAAACGGTCGATAAGGTTCCATTATGTCATCGGCAAGACAATAGGCATTATATCGGTTGTGATGATGAATGCCAAGCGTTGGCAATAGTCCGTTTACCACCAAGGCTCTTGCCACAACTGCCCGAAGTATCGCATAACCATAGTTTAAAAGATTATTGGGCTGGCATCCGTAACGATCACGTGTAAAGTCGGGAACCGAAGGAAACATATTACGCCAATAATATGCTGCAGCACGAGCCTCAAGATTGTCACTGTCGCCGCTCTTCACCTGCGACGACCATGCAATCATGTTGCCTGTTTCGCAATTGCGTATCGATGACAACACCATAGCCTGATTGCGTATCTTGCATTGAATCGTTTGCTGCCACAGCTGCTTCTTCAACGGAAGTGAGGCCCTTATCTGTGCCGCAAATCTCTCGCTCTGCAATGTGTTGCCATCAAGCGGTAGCTGTAACGAAACCGGATGATGAGTGCTGTCACACACAATGACGGCCGATGCATTTTCGCTAAGCGATTCCAAGGCGGCTTGGGTGATGGTTATCTGCCGGTTGTCAAGTACAACAACACCTATATCCTCTATGGGAATACTTTTGGTAACAGCATTGCCCGACCCGCATTTGTCGGGCAATCTTATTACCAGCTGTCGGTTTTCGGTCGACAAATAAGCCGGATTACCGAAATATAAAGTACGTTTTATCATGGTATAATTTTATTAACGATTACGATTCGCCCACAGCGACAATCCGTCCAAGATTGTCAATTCTTACCTTTACCGCATCGTCCATTAATTTAATGGTCTGTATTCGTTTCCAGGTAATATCACGGAGTTCCTTGACTTCCTCGACATTGGTTTCCAGATGATGACGGAAAACATAATATTTAGACGCAAGTTTTTGCACCCTGAACAGATTCGGGCTAATCTTTGCGTAATTATCTCTGTCGAGCAAATCAACGGCCTTGGGATCAAATGTCTTTATCAACTTTTCCTGACCTGTTGAGCTGTCTACGACCGATTCATATCGCGGAAACACAAAGTACTCATTACGCTTCATTGTAAACAGAAATTCCCATCCGTCGCACTTTCTATAATCCTTATCGATCACCGGAAGCGGAGGCAGAGCACATGCACGAACTGTGGCTTCAAAGAAGCTCATGACACGTTCCTGAAGATTTCCCGAAGCATCACGGTATATGGCTATGTGATGGTTGTTGCCGGTGTTTATAAAGTCGGTGGGTATAGTGCGTCCGTCGGCATCACGCATCTCATTGCCAAGATGATCCCTCTTGGAGTGAAGCGGCTCCACTTCGGTAGGACCGGTTATGGTCACCCGCTTTATGGTTATGCCCTTCTCCTTATTCAGGTATATGGGATTGGCATCAAGATTGGTGAATGCCTTCTTGGGGTCACCGCCGTACTCGTCGAGCCGCTGTTGCAGTATGCGCTTAACACCTTTGTCAATTACCTTGTCAAGCTTAAGGTCTTCGGAAATCTCCTTCCTTTTAGTATAGACACACTTCATCGTAACGGTTTTCACCTTCGTACCTAATTCAACCTTACGATCGTCGTCGATATATATGGGATTCTTTGTCGGACTGTTCTTGCCCGTAAATGCCTTCTTGGGGTCGCCGTTAAACATATCAAGCCTGCGTGTCAACGCTTTTCGCTCAACGGCCGATGCCACAGTGGCAATCTTGTCGTAGTCAAAAGATACACCAATCTTCTCTTTATCCACGACAGGCTGCATTATGCGACCGCATATTGTTGCTTCATGTAACTCTCCGCGGGGTGTGAGCTGCACCTTTCGATTGACACCGCCGCTGCACTTTGTGGCATTGACATTCTTTGTCACGACCTTGTTTTTGGACTTATGCGAAACAAATGACTTTTCAAGCATATCCTTCACCACCGCGCGGAACTCCTTGACGGGAATCGGCGAACGGAATCGCAGATTATTGTGCTTGTCACGCTCAAGATAGCGTTCACGTATGGTGTAGAACTCCTTACCCTTGTCGCTCTGTGCATTAAGATTATTAAGATAATGCACATATTCCGCCCTGGTAAAGGCAATGGCTACTGCGTCGACAGCATGGTGACGATGATCGTTACGCTTGGTCCAATCCTTTATACGCCTCACGGTGTTACCGTCACGGTTGACAAATATTTCTGTAAGGCCCTGCCTGTCATACTTATCCCAGTTAAGCTCCTGCAGCACATCGATAAGTTGCCAGTCCTCACGCAGGCGCTCGGTAATCGAGCCTGATGTCGCCGTAACCTCGGGTGCGACTTCCGACAGTATCTCCAACGCCTTGCGCGATATGTATTGGGTGTTGCGCAAATCGCGGTTTATGAAATCCTCGGGAATGTCATTCTCCTTGGTGAGAAGCTTATTGTACTTACCGCGACCTATTTTCCCTTCCTTAAGCAATATATCCACACGATTGCGATACTCCTTGACATATTCCGAGCCATACTTGGCTTCAACGAAATCCAATGCCGTAGCATTACCCTTTTCAATGTTTATGTCACGCGCCTCTATGGTTTTATTGGCAAAAGAGTCGTCAAACAATCGTGACTGAGGTATTATGTGCTCAATGTCAAACCGCTTGGAAAATAGTTCCTCGCGGGGTATATAAGTATCTGAGTATAAAGTTTGGTATCCTACCGCGCTAAGCTCATCGTATAGGCGATATCGTATTATATCATTTCGGCTTGGCCGTTGAATACCGAACTCATTGATAAGCAATTGCCTTATCTTTTCGTTATCGGCAGTCGCCTTGTTGATCGACGAGATAAGGTCGGCACGCTCTTTCGCTGATTTTTTCAGCTCTCGGGCAAGCTCGATTCTGATTTCATCGGGACGGCCGTAAGTTTCAATAAGGCTGTTGACAACATTTATCATCTGGTTAAGAATCTTCTCCACAACCGGATTACGCAATGAATTGCGAGGCAGCAGGTCGAGGCGACTCTTGTAGTCCCGGTTGTCGATCTCCTCACGCGTCAACGACCTCTTGGAATGCCGATAGTCGACCTTGTCGCAGGCATCGCTATAGACCATGCCCTGCTTCAGATAGGGCAATATCTTGCGTAGGGCTCGTGTCGACAGATTTCCGTAATCGGCCTTAAACACAACCCCTGCGATAATTGCAGCCGACTCCGAGTCGAAGTTGAATTTCTCGCACAGCTTTTTAATAAGCGCCTCGTTGCCCGAAATAGAATCATCGCCTTCATAGGAGTATATAAGGTGCCACAACATGTAGGCCGGTTGATTTTCAATCGCCTGACGTTCAACACTGCTGTCAAAATGGAATATGTCGGTATTGAAGCCTTGTGACTTGAAAATCCCTTCCACAATTTCAGCCTTTTTAGATGCCGGCAGGTCTTCAATGGCTTCCGAGTCGTGGCCGGTAACATCGACAACCGACATGAAGCTCTTCAGCAATGATGCATTGGTCGTGTTTCCCTCAAGTTGCTTGTAATTTATCGAATAAATGCGCGGATTGAGCGAAATGAGCTTCAACGCTTCAGTAGCCGACATCTTGTCACACCAATTAAGCTCACGTAACAAAGCCGATTTTTCATCGCCCGACAACGGCCTTTCAGTGTCGTCGTTACGATTAGTCACCTTTACGTTATTGAGAATCTGTAGAATCTTTGCCTCCTGGAATACGGGCGATGACTTGGGACACACTTTAGGGCCTACAATCTTCCGCTTTGTCTTGCCGTCGACTGTCACATCGACACTGTATTGCACAAGCTCACATATAGCCACATTGCCTTTCTGTGATTTCAACCGCCTCTGATAGAAGATGATGATGTCGCGCACTTCACTCTTCAGCTTTTCGTTCAGCTTATCGTGGTGAGAAGCCTGGACTGTCCATATTCGCTCAAACTCATCAAGATAATCCTGGCGATAGAACACCTCATTTTTCAGGCTGTGATGGGGATTCTTTGCAAGACACTCATATTGATACTGCCCTACGGTCAACCCCGAGAAGTAGAGCGACTTGCTGCGGTCGCCTATCGCCCCGAGATAGCCGCTCGACCCCGATATGTCGCGATTGATTTTACTCAATACGCTTGCTATCTGTTCAGGATCGAGCTTGTCGACAAGTGCGTCAACACGCCACTTGTAGTCCTCGACTTTTTTATCGAAGCCTTTGGTTGCCCGCTTGGCCCCTTTAATATTGAATGCATCAGCAATAATGGCCCATGTAGCCTTTTCGTTCTTGCCGTTCAACCGCTCGGCGAGCTCGGGGGTGAGCACATCGGGATAATAGGTCGATTGCCTGGCGTATATTCGATTGAACTCGGCATTCAAATCGGAGCGATAGAAATCGGGCACATACTTCTTATTCTGCAATAAGCGAGCATAAACGTACTGTCCCGGAGTCAAGTCATTTTCATAAAGCTCCTTGGCTATCGACATTCCGTCGATGGCCTTACCATCCTCGGCACTATCGGCCTTACGGCTGCTCTTATAGCCTCGCTTCTTATTGATGCTGAGCAGTACGCGTGCAAATTCCGTCAGCTCAATGCGTTCAGTCGCAGCCTTAGCCCTCAGCTTGTGGGTTTCAAAGGTTGTATGCTCACCGTTTTCGGCGAGGATTGAAGAGTCGTCGATAATTCCATTGTCGCGCAACAGCGATATGAGGTTGTTGCGACGCATTTTATATCGGAATAGATTCAGCCTCGCCCCGTGCTTGAGGTTGCGGTCGGAATTGGTGGTTATGCTTTTTCCCTTTTCAAAATTGGTTCGCTCATCCGTACTAAGTGGATTTACCCTCTCGCCAAGAGCAATAAGCGCTGACTGCTCATTGTCGTTTTCGGCTTCATTGACAACAGCCCATCCTATACTTGTAGTTCCGAGATCTAATCCGAATATATTTTTCATTCCTATTGCTGTGATTGATTGAATATTTACAAATGTAGTAAATAATCTTAACAATAACTTGCCGGAATAATAAAAAAATCATATTTTTGCAATACAAAAAATGAAGCAATTCACAATAAGGATTATTCCGTTGTGAAAACATTTAAAGCGGCCTTCGGGTCGCTTTTCTTATGCCCCGAAACAGTGAAGGACCGGACTAATAGAGGAGAAAATGCGCTTCGCGACATTATGGGGTGAAATCGGGGATTTCGGCGTACTATATTTGCTGAAAAAACAATGATTATGGAAAATACAGTAATGAACGCACATAGCAAGAGAGGCAAAAGTTTGAAATTTGATCAGGAGTGGAAGGATGCCGTCGACAGGCTGCCGAAGCATTACCGTGACGAGATATGCGCTGCAATCGAAGCCTATCAGCGCGACCTGACCGTAATCGAAGTGACTGCGGGAGTGCCACGTGCAATATTCATGTTGATTATGCCTACAATCCGCCGCCGATACCGCGCACGTGAACTACAACGCCTCGCCCGCGAGCGCAAAGCAGCCGCAAAGGCGGCTAAGGCACAAAAGGCAGCAAAAGCGGCATCGTCACGCCTACCGGAATCAAAGCAAAAACCGGTCATGGAGAACATGAAGCCTCAAGAAACATCAGCACAAACTTGCCAACAACTACCGATGCCCACTCCCGGGCAGTCGGAGGAGCACCGCCCCACTCTCGCAAAACCGCACAGCACCCCCGCCAAAGGGAAGCCGGGCAAAAGCACGCTTGATAAACTCCTACGACACAAGCCACGCCGAACAAAAACACCCGTCCGCCGATGATTGATGACTAAATGGTTTATTCGTGGAATATTATCGACAGCACGCAGGGCCATGCTCCATCATAAAGAGAGATGCAATATCGGATAGGGTCTTCCGGCTTCATCCGTATCATCCAGGCCGATTATATGGAATCCCTTAGATATATAAAATAGCAAGGCTGAAGGATTCTGTTGGTTTACATCAACCCGTGTAGCTCCGTTTGCCTTTGCAAAATCCAGCAACATGGAGCCATAGCCAAGTCCCCGACAATCGGCATCAACAAAAAGCATCTCTATCATCTCTCCCGACAATCCGATAAAGCCGGCCAGAGAGCCGGAATCATCGACAGCATACAGGTCAACATTGGGAAAATATTCAGGAATCAATGCCGACCGTATTTCTTCAATGGATTTTTCAGTAAGGAAATCATGCGTGGCACGAACCGAACGCTCCCATATTTCCGAGAGCGATGAATAATCATTTTCATTGCATCGTACTATTTTCTTCATTTTGTAAAACGAGCTGCCTCAACTTCCAATTTTTTATTCATCCCATTGCAAATGATGATGCGGTTTAACATTTTACATTCTATTTTGCCCATAAATATAGACATAAATACGCATCTACCAATCGGCAAATGTTAGAATTATATAACTTTTAACATCGCATGCCTGTTGACATAACATTACAACCGATAATGCTATGTTATATCAGCATACTATTTGCAATTTCTTAAGGTTATCGGGTATTTCCGAAAAATAGGTCATATTAGCCCCAAACAGGATTTTTGTAAGTTGTAGTTTATCAGTAATTTTGCATTAAACAATTAAATAAATATGACAAACGAAGTAAAATTAGACACGATAGGTCGTCTTAACGAATATTACGGTTTCGAGCATCTGAACCCCATGATTGCCGTAGGGCACTGCAACGATGAGGTGAAACCCGGAACTACTACATACGAGTTTGGCGTTTACGCAATATACATTAAAGAAACCAAAGGTTGTGACCTGAACTACGGCCTTACTAAATATGACTTCGACGAAATGTCGGTGACCGCATTTGCTCCCGGCCAGAAAGTAACAGTTGTAGTAGACGAGGGAATGGCACAACCTCGCTGGACACTGCTTGCTTTTCATCCCGATTTTCTTGCCCGTACAGCTTTGGGCAGTAAAATGTCGTCATATAGCTACTTTTCCTACAACAGCAATGAAGCTTTGCATCTTTCAAAGGAAGAGGTAGAACTGCTTGGAGCCGTCCTTGGGTTGATTGAAAGAGAAATGAAACACAACATCGACCGTCACACCCGGTCCATCATAATATCACATATCGAGGTTTTCCTTGACTACTGTCTGCGTTTTTATGAACGACAGTTTTATTCACGCGAAATAATCAACAACACCATAATTGAAAAATTCAACGCCCTGCTGGATGAATATTTGACTCATGAAATCAGGCACCGCGGCTTGCCCACCGTGGCGTATTTCGCCGATAAACTTAATCTATCGCCGGGCTATTTCGGCGAACTCGTCAAGACGAGCACCGGAACAACTGCAAAAGACATGATAGCCGACCGGCTTGTGTGCTCGGCACGAGAATTGCTTAACGACCTCACGCTATCTATAACACAGGTAGGCGATATGCTCGGTTTTGAATACCCTCAACATTTCGTACGCTTTTTCAAACGTCGCACCGGACGCACGCCTAAAGAATATAGGACAATTTCAAACAATTGAATACAACCCCAATTTTACGGCTCTTACTGATTCTGGCAGTCATGATGGAAGGGTCGAGGCTCTTCAGATGCTCCTGTGTGCTTACGGCAATAACTCTGCTTGCTAATCAACATATTTATTGAGTTTCTACTTGCAATTAAAAAAAATATTGTACTTTTACAAAGTATTGCCTCATATAACGCAATTCATAATATATAGAGCTTAACAGCTATTGTTTCGTAAGGAAAGGCAACCTGAAAATAACCGACCTGAAAAGCAATACAAAGATGAGTTTATTACCATCCTTTCAGCTGACAAAACAGAGATTACATAATACACCATAATGAAGATTATCATCACAATTCTGAGCATACTCGTAATGCTATGCTGTCCTTTGCACAGCGACGCAAAGAAAAAAAGCAAGAAAACCGTTGTGCCACAAATGCAGAACTATCCAAGTGCCACAATCGGCGAATACCGCATGCACGGTGGCGATGTATTGATGAGGGTAAAAGTGTTGATGCCTGAAGAATTAAAAAAGGCTTCGGAGGAAGAGCAGAAGATTGCTCTCAAGCAGTTGGCGCAGATGCTTAATACCGGCGCTATAACCGCTTATCTTCGCAACTACCTTATTAACCGGGAAACAGTCCATGCCATGAATTTCAATGATGATTGCACTATCGAAAAGAAATTCAACGTGCCATATCCAATGTTTGTGTATGTTAAGCCATTCGACAATGTATATATGAGTCCCGGCGATACCGTTGACATTATAATAAATATCGAAGCAAAATCGAAGGAAGAGGGCATTATCATCGATGGCACGGGTCTTAGCGGCGAAGTAAACCGAACGATGAAAGATATCAACAGCAAATATCTTACTCGGGAGAACTATGCTTCCTACAGTATAAATAAGGCCGACCAGATCGACTCGCTCATGATGTGGAAGAATAGTCAGGTGGAGCGCCTGGACAGCATGGTGATGAAGATGAATGCCGGACTGCCGGAACTCGCCGACTGCTCCCCGCTGGCCTCTGACATCATTCGCACCAGTATCTTGACATGGTATGCCATGATACTCTTGGACTCATACGACAACTATCTGCAAGATGATTATGACCGGGATGCATATTGGCGTAACTATTTTGATTTTCTCGCTCCACGCGAAAAATATCTGCTCGACAATCCTCTGCTGATGATAAGTGCCGATCATTTCTATTTCAATCGCATGGAGTTTGCGCCATTTTTGCCTATACAACCCAAAGTGATGTCATCATATCCTCATCAATATGATAAGGAGAAAGATTTCTTATACGGTGATTCGCTCTATACAATGCGCAAGTCATTGGCCGACGGCATTAAAAAGATAAGCGATAACCTTAATATAAGTTCAGCCAATCTTACCTTGCAGATATGCTTGATGAATTGGGTATTCTATGCCATGGATAAGAAACTATTCTATGATGACGACTACGAGAGCTATGCCGAACTTCTGGCCAACATATTGCCTTACATCACCAATCCCGACCTTGCACGCATAACGACTCTCTCCTATCGCGACTTCGTAAAAGAGCATGAGGCACAGGCTGTAGAAGAAAAGCCACTGACTAAGGCCGATTCAATATTTCAGCGCATTATAGAGCCATATAAGGGAAATGTGATTATTGTTGATTTCTGGTCGATGACATGCGGTCCTTGCCGTGCAGGGATGCTCAACGACCGAGAGAAAGTGGAGGATCTGAAAGATAAGCCTGTGAAGTTTCTCTATGTCACCTACGATACACCGGAAAAGTGCAATCCATGGTTAGACGAGAACAACATCAAGGGCGAGCATATTTTCATAAACAATGCCGAATGGGGTCAGATGCAGGAGAAGTTCAACTTTAGTGGCATTCCATTTCATCTGCTTGTCGACAAAACCGGTAAAGTGAGAACCGATGTTGAGAGCTTCACAGATCTGTTGAACGAATAATTACGTTGGACCGATAGCGCTAAGGCAATTCATTCCATGAAACATCTTTAGGCCAATGAATAGAAGAATCCTTTTGGGAGATTTTCGGGGAATTTTTGCTATTTTTGCCGTATGAACAGAATGACGAACAGGCAAGTGTGGTGCGATGACATTCAGCCTATAGAGAATCTTTGCTTTGAACCGGTAGAGCGCAGCTACATGAATGTGGTTGTGATTCGCATAATTATCGTATATATTCTTTTGATGGCGTGTGCGTTGCTCATTCCGCTGATGTGGGAACAATGGTTGCCCATGCTGATTGTAGATTGTGTCTTGGCAGTTGCCTTCGTCGTGAATGTGGCATTGGCCCACAAAATATATAATTTCAAGGGTTATGCACTTCGCGAAAGGGACATATCCTACCGCACGGGGATATTTTTCACTTCGGTCACCACGATTCCTTTCAGCAAGATTCAGCAGGTGAGCTTGCGCATGAATTTGGTAAGCCGCATTTTCAAGCTCTACTATGTCGATGTTGTAAACGGCTCGCAATCGGCCTCCAACCGGCTCACCATACCCGGGCTGACGCTTGAAAACGCAGAGCGGCTTAAATCATTGCTCATCAATAAAGCCGACTGCGACAATGACTGACTTCTCCACTCCCCGGCGAATGAGCCCCGGCGCATTCGTGATAATGTTTCTGAAATCGTTCAAAGATATTGTAGGGGCGGCATTCGTTGCATTGGTGTATATGCTCTACAACAGCCACGATTCAGGAGGACGACTATTCTGGAAATTTGCCTTGGCGGCAGGAATCATACTCACTTATTCCCTTGCAGTGGCGTTCACGAAATATTATTTCAGAAAATTCCATATCGAGGGCGACAAACTGATATATACCCGTGGACTCGCGGAAAAGCAGACAACAAGCATACCGCTTTCACGAATCCATACACTGCGCACAAAAAGAGGATTGGTTTACCGACTTTTATCCATGCGCGGTGTCGCTTTCGACACTCTTGCAAGCGACAAGCAGGAAGTGGAGCTGATTCTCGACGAGAGGGACTGGCAGATGCTACTGGAGCGCGTCAGCAAGGGCGAGAATTTTGCCCATATAACCGACGATTCTGTTGCGCTTCCGCCACCCGTAAAGGATGACACACGGAACATAAGCAATTTAAACATACTGAAAGGCGCACTGTGCCAAAATCATCTCAAGGGATTTGCCGTACTTGCCACCGTTACCTTGGCTCTGTTTGACAAGATAAGCCAAATCGATGACAACGCCACCGACCGAATAATAGAGTATATCGGGACCCATGCCGGCGATGTGATGCCCACAGCCTGGCAGTGCCTGTGCCTCCTTGTAGCCATATATCTAATAGTGATGGCGCTGTGGACGGGTAAAATAGCCTTGCGATACGGCAACATGACATTGAGGATGACCGATAACCTGCTGACGATTGAATCGGGCCTTGTGTCACGGTTTACATGCCGACTCGCTCGTGAAAAGACTACCGTGCTCACGATAAAGCGGAATCCGCTTGAAAAGATTGCCGGATGTCAAACCATTTCACTTCAGCAGGCCGAGAATGCTACCGACAATAAAAATGAAGGCGGTATACGCATTTACGGGTCAAATCTCGGCGACGAGTTGCTCACATGGTGGCTTGGCAACAGAGGCAGCGTGAACGACACTACCCTGCTCTCGGCCGCATCGGGCATAGGATTGCTGATGCGCACATTCATCCCGCATCTGCTATTGGCAGCCGGTGGTGCTGCGTTAATAATGATCAGCACAAAGCTTGCACTGCCCGGAGTGATGGCCGGCGCGGTCTACGCCGCAATTGCAGCCGTGCGTGCGGCAATGGCCTGGAAGCACAGCAGCATAGAATTGAAAGAGTCGTATATGAAGATAAACCGAGGCAATATTGCATGCATACGCGAGTATATAAGATACCGTGACATTCAATCGGTGGCCATTGCAAGCACTCCGTTTACCCCTTACACAGGGCGAGTGTCGCTTAATGTGTCAACCAATGCCGGCTGCGCCACGGTGCCCTCACTGGCAATGGACGAGGCTCTTGCCATACGCAACTATATTCTCGACGGCAAAGTCAGCTCAAGCGCGTCAGAATCGGTTGTATGACACCTTACCGAATAGTATAATTATTACGCGTTATCTTTTCTCAAATAAACCATATCGCGGAGTATCACCCCCTCTTCGATAATAGGATTGGAATAGTTGTCGGTGAAAAAATTTGGTATGCGGTGAGAATAGCGATAACCACATTTTTCATAAAAGCGAAGAGTTGATGGAGTTTCACCTGTACCGAGGATAATGGATTTATCAGGATTCTCACATTCTACATGTTTAAGCATTAATCTGCCAAAACCGCAACGATGGAAATCGGGGCGAACTGCAAGATTTTTAATCTCAACCGTTGTGTTATCAATAATCAAAGTCACGCATACAGCAATGGAAATATCGTTGGATATACCCACATATAGATTACCTTTTTGAAGATAGCGGTCAATCATCGCTTCCGATTCGTCACCGATGAGTAAAAGTTGTATAAACCGCTTTTTGTCGTTTTTGATTTCTACTATTTTAAAGTTTTCAGACATGATAGCATCCTATTTTTTATAATTTAAACGGTGTGTTACATGGCAACCGAGATAATCCTGTGCACTATGAGGAATGACAGGTATACGCTCCTATGGACTTAGGGCTAAATTTTAGCCAAACGAGCCCCTATGATACTATTTCTTTTCATCGCAGCTGTAGACGCGGAGGAATCTTAGATGCCGAGTAGGCGAATTGCTTGAAAAAGGCTGTCGACTGATACAACCCCATCAGGTACATCGACACGGGACTTGCCATGTCTTGGCTGAAGAAAGAATGCCGTCCATCCGGCGTCCAAAGCTCCCTTTATGTCGGTATTGATATTATCGCCTATCATGATATGTTGGGAGGGGTCTTGAACACCGACGGTTTCCATGGCGTATTTGTAAAGTCGCACATCGGGTTTCATAATGTCGATGTCATCACTTAGCACAACCCTATCGATATATCCCGTAAGTCCGGCGCGTTCTATTTTGCGTCCCTGAACGCAACTGAACCCATTGCTCAGGATGCCGACTTTCGTTCCTGACCTACGTACTGCCGAAAGAGCCTCGACTGCTCCCGGGACAAGTTCTTTTTCGTTTGCAAGCAAATTAAGATACAACCGGCTTAGATCATCAGATATCATGTAGGCTTCATGTTTCGGCATCCCGGCTTCGACAAGCGGTCGTCGGAAACGCTCCGCTTTAAGAAATGATGATGTTATTTCGCCGCGTGCCGCCGCATCCCAAAGAGCGTGGTTGTGCTTCTCGTAGCATCTAATCCAGCAATACTCATCAGAAAACCAACGGTTAAGTTTTGCATAGTGAAATGTCTTGACGAGTGCCATGCGTGAATTTGTTGTAAAATCAATAAGTGTGTCGTCAAGATCAAACCACAGCCATTTTATATCGCAATTATTATATATCATGTAGTATTACAATTATGAATCACAAGAGTTACATCGAACACATTTTTATTCCCGTAGGTCTTGGATACAGTTATTATCAATCCGAATACAAAAGTAGTGTAAATCCCGCAAAATTTCTCGTCCACAGATGAAAATCAGTGTTTGACGGCTCATTTTTTACACTTTTCACGATATTGATTCTTCAAGCGTTCGACATCAAATAATGAAATCGATTATGGTGTACCTCAACCTTCACGGATGTCATAAGGTTATATTTACAGCAACTCCTTCTCCTGCATCATTCCTTCGTATTTATTGAATAATCAGATGACTATATCACATTTGTGAGATTTTATTTAACTTTGCGACCTGAAATAAACCAAATATGATAAGATGGCAACATTGAATTCCAAGATTTCTAAAGCTATTTTTGCTGTGGTTGCCTCTTTTGTTGTCAATCTTGCATGGCAAAATGTATGGCGCATCACTTCACTTCTCGATATACCAAGCCAAACTGTGCTCAACTCTTCAATACGGGATCTACTAATGGCACTTTCTGTTTTTATAGTTCTCTCTATTGTTGTTAAGCCCCAGAAGGAGTGTTTATTTCTCGGGCTTGAATCAAATTTTGCAAAAGGATTTTTGGTAGCTATAATTTCGGTATTACCTCTATATATCGTATTTCCTATTATTGGAACAATAAATCCCGATTTAACATTTTCGTTGCTTGTAAGGAAGAGCCTTCTACCGGGATTCATAGAGGAACTTTTATGCCGTGCCTTTATGTTTGGATTATTTTTCCGATATGCAAAAATAGGCTTTTTCTGGGCTACACTATTCCCTGCAGCTTTATTTGGTCTTGCTCATACCTATCAGGGGCATGACATGATTTCAAGCCTTGCAGCATTTGGTGTCACATTTATTGGAGCTGTGTATTTCAGTTGGATGTACGTTGCTTGGAACTTCAATCTTTGGGTTCCAATCGGATTACATATTTTGATGAATCTCGCATGGTTTATTTTTACTATGGAGGGTACGGAGAATGCTGCCGGAGGTCTGATTTCTAATATTGCTCGTGTCATTAGCATACTTTTGGCTGTCGGATTAACGATATGGTATAAGAGAAAGAACGGAACCAAAGTTTTCAGCTATACAGTCTGGCAACTCTAAACTGCGTTAAAATATTTGACTACACAAAATGAAGAGTTGAAAATACACTTTATAAATATACTCAAAGTATATTATAATATTAAAATTTCAACCAAATAAGAAATTTTTCCTCCAGTTCATTTTAGTTCATTCTATTGCATATAAGAAAATCCTGCAATTAAATGAGTTGCAGGATTTTTCATTGCCTTTCACCAGACTTTGGTGGAGCTGGAGGAACTTGAACCTTACACTCCAAATGGAGCTATATCAATGATTTAGATAGTCGTCAATGATTATAGGGAACAGAGATGGTGACGAAAAATCAGTCATTCTTGTCGGTCCTCTTGGTGATGCAATAACGAGGCGTTTTTACATAATGCCAAGGTAGTGAATTTTAGCCATAAAACAAATCTGAGGTTCGTTTTAACGATTCTTATGCCTAGTGTTAAACATCACTCAATTCCCAAAATGAGCCTGAGCTTATTGGCTTCAGCCTTAAGTTTCCGAGGATTGGTCGTCTTGAGTTTTTGTAGATTCTGAATCTTCCATTTGACGGATGGAAAATCAAAGAACATCGAATACGGACTTTCCTCTCGGTTGACAGTCAGTTCCTCATAGCTGACAAGAAATCTCTTGTCAGCCTCGGTCATAATGTCGTTGACTCCTTTTATAAGCTTGTTTCTTGTCATCTCGAATTCCTCATAGCTGAACGGAATATCGCTCATCCCCACAAACTGGTTCTCCATTGCCTCCCTCTGATCTATAAAATTTGGAGAGAAGGATTCGTGAATGGGTCTGTCGCTGCCAAGTAGACAATATATAATTCCATCCTTGACTTCTGACAGAGGAATGTCCATTTGCTTCACATCGAATAAATCCCGAGGATGCTGCCGTGAAAGAGCAGCAGATATTTTGCCGCCATACAGTTGCGACAACGACACGATACGGGCATCCACTTCCATGCCGAACAGCCTCTGAGCTTTTTCGCATAAAGGGTATAATCTGGCCTCGCCGCATACCAAACCTCTCTTTGTTTGATTGACCTCTATCTTTACCTGACAGCCCTGTCTTTCACATGTGATTTTACAAATATCAAGACGGGATATGACTCTAATATCACTAAAACTTCGCTTGGTTTTGTCGGCAATTCTCATCAACGCCTCATTAATATACTTCAGACTAGTCGCTCTATCCTCTAGCGGTAAATATGTCACATCAATGTCTACCGAAAGGCGGTTAAGATTTTTCACGAACAGATTTATTGCGGTTCCTCCATGTATGGCGAAACACTCCTCATCCGTAACAAACGGCAATATTCTTAGGAGAAGCTCCACCTTCTTCTTATACACATCATTCATAGTCGGCAAGTTCTTTAGGTATTACAATATCATATTTGGCATTCTTCACGCCCCCTTTTGAATAACTCCTCGTCCCGGAGCCAAGAGAAATCTTTGATAAGTCAAGTTTTACGAACCAACGATGTCCCGCTTTCTCAGCCATATATAAAAACATTCTTTTTACTTTTACAGATGTGCAATTCTCTAGGAGTTGCTGAACCAAACCGGATCTAAGCGAAGTGAGCATCTCCATTAAATAGTAGACATCCATCAGATTATATTGGGTTGGCGACAACAACAGACATTCCATTATTGCTCTTTCGGGTGCGGCCAATGTTAATTGCCGACCGTTATATTCCATTTGTTCGACACCTACTTCTCCGAAAATTTTGGTTGAAACCTCTACTATGCGCATATCAAGTTCTGCCGAATTCAGCCATTTAGGAAGCCGCGGCCTTATCAGGGAGAAGATGACAGCAGCAGGTTTTCCCATAGCGACATAATGAGAAAATCCTTTTAATTCCAATGCCGAGGCAGCTCCTATATGATACGAAAGAGTACCTTGACTTTGATATGAAGCAAGTATCCCGTAAACAGTCGGATTATCACCGACAAAGGTATAAACTCCGGTGGCGACACGTTGAAGCCATCCCGATTCGGTATAATCGGAAATTTCGCTTCTGCTTAATCCTGATTTCTCAAGCCATGATGTAAGCAGAATTCCGTCAGAAGGAGTTTGCCTGCGTATATTATTTATCTTAGTTCCCATTATGCAATGATTAACACTACAAATATAGCACTAAAATAAATACACACCAAATGTATTCTTCAGAAAATGAATTGGTAACGAATAATTGTAAGTAGTAATTTTTATTTGCCCCCAATTATATTGAAAATCAGTCAAATAAAAAAGTCCTAACCTATGATATGTTGAGGTTAGAACCTATATTGTGGAGCTGGAGGCTCATGAACCAAAAGGAATATCATCCTTGTATTCAGCGAGTTATCTCAGCTCAAAAAACTCATATCCAATGAAAAGTCCAACGGACTCTGCAATCTCAGTCTCAAGACCTTATGCACTGCAAAAGTATGAAAAATGCGGAAATCAGCCAAATTTCGCTCTTTAAGATTTGGAGTTTCCTTTATTTTGGCAGTAACTTTGCATCAGCATTCACGGCAGGGTGAATGTGAAGAGAACATTATAACGCTCTATCCTGTCGTAGAGCATAAATTGGAGCAAAGATGACAAGAAATGCAAATTTTCAGTCTGGATACGCTCCTAATGCGTCTGTAATCAGCTCAGGTAGCTGCCAAGTTACAGAAAAATTAGGGCAGGAGCCTTCAATCCTGTATGACCTCGTTGATTTAGAAAAAATATTCAAAGTCACAAAGAGGACACTTTTTAATTGGAGGGCAAAGGGCATTATCACTCTGATAGACTTCGGAGGTAGATTGTATATGACCCATGCAATGTTAGTAGCACATATTCAACAGAGGGGAGGTGTAATATGATGAATACGAACCCTCCACAGCCCAATGCGGATGTTGAAGTGCAGAGAGTGGGATTTAATTCCAATATTGAGCAAATTCAAGCCTTTCTAACTGCCAACTATGAGTTTAAGTTCAACTCAATTACACAAAGGCTATTAGTGAGAATTAGAGGCGCAGACAACCCCTTCCTCTATCTAGAAACTTATGAGTTCAATACTATTCTGAGAAAGATTAAAACGCAGAATATTGGATGCTCAAAAGACACCCTGTTCATGATATTGAGGTCTGACTTCGTACCTCAATTTGATCCATACGGTGACTACTTAAACAATTTGCCTGAGTGGGATGGGGTAGATTATATAGCTCAACTCGCATCTTCTGCCACTGTAACACAACCGGTACATTTTGAAAAGTGCTTAAGAAAATGGTTAGTGGCGATGGTTGCAACTCTGTTAGATGAAAATGTGAGCAATCAAACAGCTATTGTCTTTTCAGGCGCACAAGGCATTGGTAAAACTACGTGGTTTCATACCATTCTTCCTAAAGAGTTTCAAGAGTTTATTCATGAGGGATATGTTCATACAAAAGATAAAGAGTCAAGTGTAAAGCTTTCTGAATGTGTACTCATTCTTATGGATGAACTTGAAAACTTAACTGAGAAGAATATTGATGGAGTAAAACAACTTATGACTCAGAAAGGTACGAACTTAAGAAGAGCATACACGCCGATGACTCAATATTATAGAAGTAGAGCATCTTTCGCAGGAACTGTTAATAGGAAACATTTTCTGAAAGACCTAACTGGGAATAGAAGATTTCTATGCTTTGAGGCATTGAATTTCAATCTACAACACAATATTCCGCATGACAAGTTGTTTTCACAGGCAGTATATCTTTTCAAACATGGATTTCAATATTGGTTTGATCAAGATGAGATTGCTGAACTCGACAGAATGAATACTGAATTTAGAGATATATCGGTAGAGGAAGAAGCATTTGTAAATCACTTTGAGATTGGCAATCTACACGATGATAACTTGCAATTCTTGACAACCACACAAATACATCAGCAATTAGTTCTTAAGACGGGACATAAATCACTTTCAATATATCAACTAGGACATGTCCTCAGGGAATTGAAAGTGCCGAGACCGAAAAGGAACGGTGTATATGGCTACTTAGTCAAAGCCAAATGAATATTAAAATAAGCTTACCCTCCTTACCCCGTTAAAATCGGGTAAGAAGGGTAAGTTAATTTAGAAACTTATTAGGAGTAATAAGTTCAACTGATTTAACCTTATATGTTTCGGGCCAATCGCACGTTCTTGACGCAAATATATCATTACCACACACTATAGTAATTATGATAATGCATGAATATAATATTCCTTCAATAATTCTCATTTTTATGGTGGTATGAATGAGAGATAGGGAGAGGGATAACAAAATAATACCCACAAGAAGTATCAAAATATAATCCCATCTACCTAAAGGATAATAATATATTCTCGCTGCACATTCACCCATTGCGACATAATGGCTTTCTAAAATGCATATTATTATAGTCAAATAGATCAACAGAATGAGTGTTTTTACTACCGATTTAACTGAATTGTTCATGAGCTATAATGGGTATAATATCATACTTGTACTGAGTTCCTTGCTGCCACTTCCTAATAAGGATATTGTTTGGGGGAATGACATCATCAATCCAATAGCCTTTATTTTCTCCAAGAGGATATTCAAGGAACTTACCACTTTTGAGGACTATTATAGCACTATAGCCAGTGCTAAAGTGTTGCATCATTTTTACTACAACTCTTTGAATTTGATGTTTTTCAAACGCAGAGAGTTGTCTAATACCTATTAAAGTCCATTCAGTTGGGAGATACGGATTTCCCTGTCTGAACAGATTTTTCAGCCAATTAAAGTGCTCATTTACATTAAAGAAGAAGCCTCGTCTGTATGCCATAACTAAAGGTATGACAATGAAGATAATGACATTTATTATTAGGGCTACAGTAATGTTTGGTGCATCCTCATCCATTTTTAGTATAATTTATAATATTGTTACCCACTTACCTCTGAACTTAGTATATCCATTACAATGAAACATGAAGTTCCATTGAATATAAATAATATAATCAACCATATTTTTCTTTGGAATTTTGAAAAATTCAATAAATGCAATATATGACGCAGCCCTATAGAAAGAAAATTCAAATAAGTTATACTCATAATAAAAGCCTGAAACTTAGTAAGGATTGGAGGCTCTTCACAAGCACATTCATAATGTAATGTAATAGGATTTATAATCTCACTCAAGTATAATCCACCAAAGAAAGGAATGCAGAAAGATACTAATATGGAGCCAATTACTAGCAATAACATAATAGTAGACTTATTTATCTTATTCATGAAATCTGATATAATCTCCATAGCACATGTGTTAAATCAGATAGATGCTCGTTTAATTCTACAGCAATCACAAGCAGCACAATTGCTATAACTGTCAAAATAAACTTCATATAGAGGTTCTCAATCATTAAAAACCGAGTTAATATTTGCCGTAATTTAACCATGCTAAGTAAAATGTTATTTTGTTTTGAAGTATTTGAAAGAGTATAGTTTTCTAAGGTCAAAGCCATTATATAGATACGGAGTAGTCATACAACTACCTAGTGGGTATTCGTATCCATCCTTTGGCTCAAATATCATTTCAGAAATTACACCTTGTCCCTCACTAAGCAGTTCCAATGTCAGACAGTCCCAAAACATTGAATAGTACCATTCACCTATTTGAGATTTAGCCATAGCATTAGATGAGGGTATGTGCCAACTTTGAGGTTTATTGCTAACATACCTAAGTAATTTTTTCTTCAAAATCTCCTTTTTAACAACCTCAAAATTACGGTGAATATATCTTTTTATACATGGATATTCGTGTGGTAACGTATCATACTTAATTTTTAATGCTTGCTTCTGTCTTAAGGTTAATTTCTTATAATAAGTCAAGCATGAGGATAATTGTTTAGAGCACAATTCTCCACATAGGCAATTTCCATAAGATTTTGAAACATCAATATCAAAGAGGTCTCCCTCATAAGCCGATGCAAGCAATCCAAGTAGAAGCATACTTTTGACATCTTTAGAGTGCCAAACTACTATTCCATCATATTTAGATAGATCTGCACCAAAAATCTTATAGCTCAATCCATCCCCGAAATTCCACAATTCATGCTCCTTGCATCGTTGATATTCCACCTTAGATAGATTTATTGGAAGACATCCTGTTGATAAATTAAGTTCAATATATGCAATCTGAACACCTTTATTCAAGGCTTACTTCAATGCACCAGCAGCCGAATTAGACGGGACAATGTGAAGATATTTAGTGTTGTTCACCATTCTATTATTCGTATTTAGTGATTATTCCCGCAATATTATGTCCTAAGATAGAGCTATCTACATAAAAAACAATAGTCTTTATACTCCCATTATATTCAATATATGATTTTACCCTTTGGCACTTTCTGAAAACCCCGTCATAACATAACACCCAATCATAGCCAATATTTTGAAAGATAGATGATTGAATATTAGTATCAGAAATGGATAAAGGGAAAGCACAATCTTTTGTTACTTCCCGACTTTCTAGGACACCCTCAAAAAAAGCAAGTACTTCTGGACTTATCAGATTATGTTTGATGGATTGATTAACCTCAAACAGAAATCCGATACCACCGATATAAACAAGTTCTGCCATATTATTTGATGAAATTTTCTTTTGCATTATAAAACAGGTTAAAATAATGTTTCATATTGTCAAGCTCCCACCACTTACTGATGTCAACAGGATTATGGTCAAGATTATAAATCTTTGCATTATCCATAGAAAGAATAAAAGGGGAGTGTGTTGAAATTAGGAATTGGCATTTACCATATTTCGCAAGATATTGAATAATAGATGATAGCTTCATTTGAAATTCACAAGACATGCTGTTCTCCGGTTCATCAAGAAGATATAAGCCTGGCTCTTCCAAAAGTTCTGTCAGCTTCATCAATGCAGTCTCACCATTGCTATAACCGCGTTCTATCTTACCAATGGTATCAAGCAGCATTTTGTTGAAGGAGTAGTTTTTGCCTCTCTGTGCTTTCATAATCTGCACACCTCGTGAATATCTTTCTACATTATATCCTGTTTCAAAATTGATATGTTTCGGGAGCTTTTCGGGATTACTAAAATCCTCCATCAAAAAATAACTCTTTTGTAGCTTTTTATCATTTTCAAGTCTAGCCTCAAGCATCCAATGAAAAATATCATCACTTGTTAATGTAGTGGTAATCTTTGAAATATCATATTTTTGAGGCTCTCTATGCCCTTGATATAAGGTTTCTCCTGCCAAACTTTTTGAGGCTTTATATTGACACCTATTGACATATTCAGCAAAATACGGACTACTATTAAACATGGATTGTCTATTGGCACACAGCTTTTCACTAATCACATTTATTATTGTGGACTTCCCCGAACCATTACCTCCATATAGAATTGTTATTGGCTCAAAATCTAATGTCCACAATCCCATATTAGATGTCAAATGAAATGGATAGCTATGTTCATCATAAAATGAACCCTTTCGCTCATCATTGATCAGAGTATCATGTTCAAGGTCAGGGAATATAAATTTTTCAAGATATATCATTACTAGTAATTTGATTACATTAAAACTTCGCAAAAGATGAGCCAGTTAATTTTTCCATTACCTGCTCATAACAATATTTGGCAAATTCTGCACCATCTTTTACGATTATACCTGTATTATTGTGGTTATTTACTTCATCGGGAGTACATATTGCATAGCCATTAAAGGAATATTCTGCTGTAAAATATAAATATCCTCGACTTTTTCTATTAACAGCAATACATGCCATCCCAACTTCGGTAACTATCATTGTATTTGGAATTGTAACAAAATATATTTCTATATTGGGATGACGGTTAAATCCCGATTTTACAACTTCTGTCTTTGTAACCAAAGACTTATACTTTGGATATGCCGTGGCAATACTTTCAAAACACAAAGCTGTTTCAAAAAGTGTGTGTACATACCACCACGCATATAAAGTTTTTGGGATATAATTGAAACTCAGGAAGTAATTATATTCCATCGTCAATTTAGCATCAGTATTTTTGTTGGTAAACATGTTTCTAATCATTATTTTTAATAATCAGTTTATCAAAATCTATCAGACATTTATTCTCCATAAGAAATGGTATGCCCAAGACACCATGTATCTGTAGGCCTGTTTCTGCCTGTACTTGAGTTATGGCATCATTGGCTTCAAGGATTACAAATGGAGCTTTATACCTTAAATCATCAAATTGCAGGTCTGCATTTACAATGATTGTTGGTTTTAATGAGCCATCAATTCCCATGATGTTTTGGCTCTCAGAAGTCGGTGTAAAATAGTCCTTAAAATGCTGATACACAAAGTTAAAAATTACATCATTAGTGGAGCCTGTGTCTATTAGAAAACACAAATTCTTCGGATTGTCGGTGGTCAGAATAAGCGGTAATCCTGCTTTTTCTAAACCGAAATGTATTGGGTATTTCATGTTTTAATTCGTTTTTAATTCAGACATTGAAGACCACAAACCTATTATTAGAGAGTCAGATTTAATATAAAATCTGATATGTGGTTTATTCGCAAATCTGCTAATAATAATTTGGATTTCACCTTTATCCGTCTTTAGCACTGCAACTTTCTCATCATTGATTTCGTAGCATTTATAAGACTGAATATGATGACGAGATGTATAAGTATTACCTGCCTTTATTTCTGCCTTATTGTCCCTTATGGCAACATGTATTGGACCGTCATAACTTTCTTTAGGAGGCGTAAACCTAAAATCCTTGATGGGATGTACGTCATAATCTTCTGTCCGATAAATAGTGTTTTCTATAAATGATGGTATTTCTTTGATTTTTGGATGCTCGACTATTACTGCCAAAGTATCAGCAGTAAATTCATCATTCTTTACACTATCATTATGAACTTTATTGCTACATCTTCCTATAAGGATTATCAATAAAAAGAAGCATATTATATATGTGACACATGATTTCATAACTCATTATTTTCAAATTCAAAATCTACAGGTAGATTTATACGGCTCATTCGGTCAATTATATATCCAACTGCCTCACCTGAGTATATTCCGTGTATATGAACACAATCTTCAAATCCTTTAATTAGAGATGGCTTTATCTCCAAAGGTCTGATATAATCCATATTGGGAACTACAGCAATTCTTCCTGCTGTGTCTATTATTCCCCAATGCTTATTATCATTTGTTTTGACACGGGCATATCCACCTTTGAATTGCGGATCCACCCAGATATATTTGCCAAAGGGAACTACAGCCTCATTAATAATATTGATGTATGCGTACTTGTATTGAAAGTTTCTCACACAAGCCAGTCCACATGAGAATGGATAAAACTCTCTATATTGCGGAGAGATAATCACTTCTCCACAATCATTCTTTAGTCCGTATAAACCATTTTCCTGATATATCTCCATAAGCTCTTTTTGCGACACAGCAAAAAGAAGGTGTAGGCTTTATGATACTTATTGCTATTCTGAAGGTATCGCCAAACACCTGTAACCATGCAACAAGAAAAAGCCCACACCTGTGTAGGTGCAAGCATTTCCTTTCTACTGCGATGGTTACTTCTGTTAAATTGGCGATTTTTCAGAATACATCAAGTAAAAAGTGAAACACTCTTTTCAATATGTCTTTATAATAGTTTTACTTCATTAGCTGTTGTTGTTTTTTGTTTGTACTGCAAAATTAGCCAATTTACAGGACATAAACAAATTGTTATCAGCTATATAAAACTATCATTTAAGACATATCGGCACTATACAGGTATGAGCAATAGACTTATTTACAAAGAAAAATGCCCCAATCCGACTGTGAAAATACAGAGATTGGAGCACACAACAACAAATCACAAATGGTGATTTATTTTCAAGGACAGGAATTTCCTACCATAATGGAGAGGAAATAAAGAGGGATTAGAGATTATAGTTCCTTTCAGATATATTGTGACAGGTCATGTAGAGGCAATCTTTCAGTCTGAAATCATATTCTTCTTCAAGAGAGGATAGAAACTCTCCAAAATCTTCGTATTCTTCTGATGATATAAGCTGTTCATCTGTCAGTCTGATTTTGATTAGTTCTCCGGTGGAGAAGTCCATGATTATTATATATCTTGGCTCCATAATCTTACTTATTGTGCTTATTATTCTTTTCATCATCATAGAATAATCCGATGAAAAAGATTGAAAGCAAAATAATCACAAGGTTGATTAAAACTGCTGCCATAGCTCTATTTGATGAACCATGAGTATTCACTATCGCCATAGAGAGCCTTGTTAAGTCCTTCGGCAAGTTGAGTTGCATTGAGGCTTCTATCTAAGAAGTTATCAATATAGGAAGACTTATTGGCTCCTGTAAGGAGATTATAAACATTCCACATATTGATTTCCTTACTTCCCTGTGGTACAGAGAAACTTTCATCATTGTAATATGCTCGTGCTATCATTCCTATCTGAGTATCAGTCATGAGCATCTGAGGAAGTTTCTTCTGCTCAGACTTAGGCAGGAAGCCATAAAGCCTTGATTTTCCCAAGAACTGAGCAAACTGATGTTCCGTCATGTAGCTCTCCTGTAAGCCTTCCATCTCATAAAGATGTTTAGCCATGTTGTAGTCCTGAAACAGAGCTACAGCAGAGTTGAAAAGGCTTCTGACATCCATACATCTTAGTTCAGATTGATAGCCATCTGTACTTACACATAGATTACAGCATACCATATTCTTGAAGCCTATGAAGATTTTGACCTTCTCGGGGCTTTTCTTCGAGTAAAGATTCATTTGGTTGTATGCTCTTACTCCACCTATTGCAAGGTTAAGCCTGTTACCTCTTATATCCTCACAGATAGAGGGTATTTCAAAGCAGAACATCATTCTCTCATAGTATATGGTCTTATCCTCATCAAGCAGCTCCTTGACATTCTTGTGGATTGCTTCGGGAGTTCTGCCCTTGATAACATGGCTTACTCTGATAGATGGCTTTTCTATGCTTTCTCTTGGAAAGACTTTTGAAGCAGCACTCCACACTGCCTCAATAAAAGCAGGGTGGGATATGGTGATTTCATTGTCTTTTGAGAACACTGGCACAACACATTCATCCTTCAGATGATTTATTGTAACCTCTTTTGTGTTGGCTTCTATAAAAGGAAGCCTTTTGGAGAATTGAGGTGTGACAATATCCTCAACAATCTCCACAGCCTCAACCTCAATGGGAGGTCTGAAGCTGTCATTCAGTCTGCTTGGAAAGGTATTGAACCTATTGACAGGCTGTAGCTGCAAAGTTGATACTGCGGTCTGCATGGTTTATTCTTGTGAAGTTGGGTTGATAACTGATAGGCTGGGTTTCAGACTTGGGCTGTAGAAGCTCAGCCTTTCTTTGGGTGAAATCAGCCAATAGCTGCTGATTCCATTCGGGATATTGCTGATATACTGAGGTCAGTTGCTCGATGGTTTCAGACTTGGAGATTTCAGCCTTTATCATCTCCAATGTGACACCATCATTACACCAGTCAAGTATGATTCTACCTGTAGTTGGTGTGATAGTGAACTCCGGCTTATTGGCAAAGAGATTGGTTCTGTCCTTAGATGCTATGGCTTGGTGCTTCATGTTGATGTCAAAGACTATGGTGTATTCATAATCTATTCCATCTCTCATCACAGCCTTTAAGCCAACCTTTTCAGGAACCATTTTGCCGTTCTTTTCTGACAGGACATAATCCTGCTTGCACCTCATTGTAGAGATTACATGGCAGTTTACTCCGAGTATCATCTGAATAAGGGATGTCATTCTCGGAGTAACCTTTTGCCAGTTTGTGAAAGAATTGCCGGGCAGACAGGCATGGTATTCAAGAAGATTATCCCAGCACTGACTCATGGAGTCAATGATTATAACCTCCATACCTGCCTTTTCACATACCTTGATAGCATCAATGTCTGTTTCGGGGTCATACTTTCCCTCAAGAGGGAGTACATTGTATTGTCCTAAGTGAGCATATAGGTCAGCAGAGTTATTCTCACTGTCTATAACTGCAATCTTAGTCCAATCGCCACATAGCCCATAGGCTAAGAGCAGAGCTGAATAGGTCTTTCCCGAACCTGCACAGCCTTGAAGAGCAAGCTTTATCTTTGCTTGCTTCTTGGATGATTTTCTTAACTGCATATTCCTGTTGATTTGATTAGTCTGATGGATAGAAAAGGTCAGACTGTCTATTACAGACTATCCGACCTTTTTGTTGAGAGCTGAGAGGGTTTAGAGAACTGCTACTACAGAAGCTCCGCCTTCACCTCTCTGATGAAGCATGAAGAACATATCTCCATCTTCAGGAGATACTACCTTTGAGATGACAGGGTCTGTGAGCTGACCTTTGTTGAATTTCTCGCTCACTGCTCCTGTCTCAAAGCCATAGACAAAGAAGCACTTGCCTGTCTGAGGATTCTGTTTCACCTCAATTTTCTCAACTCCTTGTTGAGCCTTGAACTCTGCCACTGACAGAGTTTCAATGAACTTAAGTTTTTCCATACTTTGATGATTTATTGTTGGGATTTGTTGATGAGCCATTACAATAGGGGACCCATTGCAACAGCACATAGGGGCGTAACCCCATCTGCAAAGTATGGAGGGGGTGATGTTGTGATTAGGGATAGCTCATAGAAATGCAGAAAGAGCCAAAAATTTTTCAAAAAATTGCAGAAAAAGCATGCTTCACCCTGTAGAAACAACAGACTCCAGGTCACTTATAGTAAGTTCCCTGAAGTCTGACAGCTTCTGTATTCAGTAAATTCAGCTATACATTATATATTTACATTGTTATTATCTCCCTGTATATCAAAGCAAACAGGGAGATAACAACTAATGTCTCATTCGTAGCTCATTTCGACATTCAGCATTTCTTTCTCTATAGAGGCATCAAGGATTCTTGCGTAGTGCTGCGTCATTCTTATGCTTGAATGACCTAACATTTTGGATACATTCTCTATTGAAACATGATTGGCGAGTGTTACTGTAGTGGCAAAGGTATGCCTCGCAAGATGTGTAGTTAAATCCTTATCAATCCCTACTATAGCTGCAATTTCTTTCAAATATGCGTTCATTTTCTGATTGGATAGCACTGGGAGCAACTTCCCAGTAGCCTGAGCCAAAAGTGCATATTTGTCAAGTATCTCTCTTGCAGGTTTTATTATAGGAATATGGCACATTACATTCGTTTTATGCCTTGCCTTTCTTATCCAAAGCCTATCCTCTTCCTCGATAATATCATTGGCTGTTAAAGAATGAACATCTACATAGGCAAGACCCGTATAGCAACAGAATAGAAATACATCTCTCACTTGTTCCAATCTCGTGACTTCAAACTCTTTCGTGGCTAGCTTTGACAGCTCATTCTTATTAAGAAAACCTTTGTCAACAGCTTCTATTTTGAGCTTCAGCTCTTCCAACGGAGAATTAGTTATCAGCTTTCTTGACACTGCCATATTAAGTACCTTGCCAAGGTTTCTGAGATACTTAACCGTGGTATTGTTATTATTGTGTCTTACAGTCATCAGATAATGCTGATATTTCTTCAGCATCTCCACATCTATTTCATTTACAGGAATATCTTTCGCTTTGTATTTATACATCAGAAACTCTTGAAAGAGTTTCATAGAGGTCTCATGCCTTTTATAAGTACCTTGTGCTACAGATATGCCTATCAGCTCTTTTTGCTCTTGATTGTGCTCAGCATATAGAGCCAAAATACCAATCTTCGGCACATTGAGATTTTTATATCTGCTCAAAATCTCTTTTGCGCTTACCTGCTTACCCTCTCTTTGAATTTGGAGCGTCAAATCATGGAGAGTGTACTCCATTTGGTCAAGAAAGGCGTTCACCAGCTTTGTTTTAAGAGTATTGCCTTTCGCTCTGCCTTTAGTTGCCACCCATTGGGAGGGCAGAACACTCTTACCCGTTGCAACTTCGGCTGAAAGCCTGCCAAATGTCACCCTTACAAAGATGGAAGCAGTCCCATCCTTGAGGAGCTTTTTCCTTTTGATAAAGAACAAAATTGTTTCCATTACACTATTTTTATTTGTTGATTTCAATAGTGCAAAGGTCTTGATAATTAGCAGATTATACAAGTGCAAAAGATTGAATATCAATGAAATATGAGGAAGTCTGTTGGACTTTAGGGGTGGGGTGTTGTAAGTCCAACGGAATGTCCAACAGACATCTTTCCTTTATATTCATTTTAGTTCATTCTATTACACATAAGAAAATCCTGCAATTCAATGAGTTGCAGGATTCTTCATTGTCTTTCATCAGACTTGGGTGGAGCTGGAGGGAATTGAACCCTCGTCCAAACGTGGAGTTAATGAGCTTTCTACATGCTTAGTCTTGACTTGGTTGTAGGGCAATGACAGGTTCAAGACCGCCAATCGTTGCCTTAGCCTTTAAAATTTCGGAAACCGCGCAAGGCTCTTGGCTTCCTATTCCCGATTTACCTGCACCACCTTATCGATCCGTCTCGGAAAAAGGACAATCGGGTGATGTCTTGTCTTCGCCACTGTGGCAAAGATTAAGCTAATCTACTGTACTTCGATTAAGCAGCAAGAGCGTAGTTGTTTTCGCCATTTAAAATTTTGATGTCCCATATTATAGAGCGTAGCCATCATTGCTCTGCATGCTTACACACCACCTCTACACGCTGTCAAAGCCAGTCAGCCCCGTAGATTTTGTGTAATTGGATGCAAATTTACTAATTTATATGTGATAATATAGCAATTGTCGAGTTTTTAACACTTTTACAGTACATTAATGGATTAATTAAAGTTTTGTAGTATATATTACGGAGTATAATTGGTACCTTTGCACCCAAAAATAAAAAGAGAGTTGAATAGATCTGTTAGAAAAATGAAATCGCATCAACCTTCGCTGGTTGCATCGCTCATTCCTATTGCTGCTCTTATTTCCGGATTGGTAGCAGTCATTGTCACAAGCGGAGCCGATGCAGTGCAGAATATGAGCCAACCTATACTTCTTGCCGGAGCGTTGATAGCATTGCTTATAGCGATAGTGTTTTATCGCCGTCCGATGAAAGCATTCCGCATAGGCCTGATGAAAAGTGCATCACAGATACTTCCCACAGTGCCCATTTTGTTGATGATAGGAACCGTATCGGCCACATGGATGCTTAGCGGAGTTGTGCCTACGCTTATCGACTACGGACTCGTGGCACTTAATCCCAAGATGTTTCTGTTTACCACCTGTGCAGTGTGCGCATTGATTTCGGTGTTGAGCGGAAGCTCCTGGACCACCATAGCAACCATAGGCGTTGCATTCATGGGCATAGGCACCGTGTGGGGCTACAGTCCGGGGTGGATAGCCGGAGCCATAATATCGGGAGCCTATTTCGGCGACAAAATATCACCGTTGTCCGACACTACGGTTCTGGCGTCATCGACCTGTGGCGTAAAGCTGTTTCCCCACATACGTTACATGATGATCACCACAGTACCGGCAATAGTCATAGCACTTGCAGTGTTTGCATTAGTGGGCATATTGACTCCACCCACCTCGCAGGAACAGTCGTCGGACATGATGCGCTATCTTCATGCCACGTTCAACATAACCCCGTGGACACTTCTCATCCCCTGTGCCACAATACTGTTGCTTGTGATGAAGCTCGGCACCACGACAACACTTGCGCTCAGCACACTGTTGGGCTCCATAGGCATATTCCTGTTCCAGCCGTCGCTGTTATCGACGATTGAGGGCACCGACAATCCGTCGCTGCTTATTCATGCAAAGACAATAATCAACATCCTTGCATCGGAAACATCAATACCCACAGGTCATGAGCTGCTCGACTCGCTTGTGTCGACAGGCGGCATGAAAGGAATGCTTTCAACCATATTACTTATACTGTGCGCAATGATATTCGGAGGCGTCATGATTGGAACCGGCATGGTATCCACAATTACACATTCGGTGACCAAACGCCTTAAACGCTCCCAGAGCATCGTTTCGGCCACCGTGGGAACGGGACTTATGCTGAATGCCTGCACCGGCGACCAGTATCTTTCCATAATACTCAACGGTAATCTGTACCGCAACTTGTACCACCGCAGCCGATTGGAGCCGAGGCTTCTGAGCCGTTCAATCGAGGATTCGACTTCAGTTACTTCTGTATTGATTCCGTGGAACTCTTGCGGACTCACTCAGTCGTCGGTTCTCGGAGTCGCAACACTGCATTACCTACCCTACTGCATATTCAACATAATGAGCCCGTTGATCACAATAGCAATAGCATGGGCAGGATTCCGCATACGCAAACCTACATATAAAGCAATAGCATAATAGTCGAATATTCTATTATCATGAACACGCAGTAGGGAACAATCCACCGCCATTGGATTGTTCCTTTTTTAACATTTAACTTTTTTAGCATTATCTCAATGAACTCACGTAACTTAGGCTATTTTCATACATTATGCCGATATAGTCGCCAATCGGCAACGTTAACATCGGTTATTAAGAACTAATTATGCTTGAATGTGTTATTATTGTATAATCATACATTAATACTACATCCTATGGTACACCGTAAATATCTTTTCACCATCGTTGGACTATTAATACTCCTTTCATGCAGCAGCAGTCTATGGGACGAATTACCCGGTCCCATCTCGGAATTTCTGTCGACCTACTATCCGTCATCAACAATAAGCAGCTACTCGGAGCATAACGGAGAATACTATGTAACGGTGAAAAACGGAGCGTCACTTACATTTGACAGCAACTACCACTGGACCTTAATAAACGGAAACGGAGAAGTGCTGCCACAAGTATTTCTATACGACCAACTCCCGCCGGCTCTATATCAGTACATAGAAAGCCTTGAAGCGCTCGACGATGTATATGTAGCCTCCAACAACGCACGCAACTGCATGCTAACGCTCAAGGGCTGTACAGTGGATTACATTTACGAAACAGGAAAAATAAGCGAAATCAGGATGAAATAGGCTATCGCTTATAAAATCTCAATTGACTGCGATATACAGGGAATTTAAGCGTCAATATCATGTCATCGTCAACCATCGAGAACGCGTCGTCCATAGGCTCCATCATGCTGTCATACCACGTAAGGTCGTAATGCGACTTGAAGGGAGTCGGCTTCATGCTACCTTTTATCATCATGGGCTTCCAATTGGATGAGTTGACATCGGCACCGCCGACATATAGCAGCAAATACTCATCACTCTCCCTCACTATAGCCAGATCATAACGACCTCCCAACCGGGCTCGAGCATCATCGGTTTCACGATCAAGATAGCTCCAATAGCCCTCAATAGGGTCGACGCTTGCGGCAAATCGGTCATCAAGCATCGCCTTTGAGTAGGAAGTCGTCAACAATCTCGGCTTATTTTCCTCCGACTCAGCAACCAATGACAATAGCTTAAATCGGCCGCTGTATAGAATCGCACATTGAGGCTCCACCGGCTTAGGGCATTCAACATCCATGACAAGCTCCGGCTCCTTAGCGCCTATAAACAGCTTCATCCTCCCACTCTCCCACTCCACAGCAAGCGAATTGGCACCTTTTTGAAGGCTCACACCGCGCTCCAGCGTGGTGACATGCTTAACCGCCTCCTCACCGTTATGCCTCTCTACAACCGTCAGGTCGAGTACTCTTGAGTCGGTCAAATCACCAAAATCAGTGTTCCTGACTCCGATTCTCGCCATGCAGCAATTTGCATCGTCGACATAGTTCCAGGCTATTCCCCACCACTCCTTGGCGGAACCTCGCCGCTCCTTCACCCCAATCAGCTCTCCGCGAGCCTCAACGGCAATGAATACGCCCGATGTATCGACGTCAAACTCCGGCCTGTTGTCGCCCCACGACAACGGGTCATAGTATTCACGCTTTTGTGAATTGCATGAAAACACAACGGCAATAGCCAGGATAATTGAGAAGAGATGTTTCATGGTGATGTAATATTTACGATATGAGAATGAATCGACGGTTGATCGGCAACCTCCGACTCACTCTTTTATGTCACTGACAGTGTCGCTGTCGGTAATGTCACGCACAACTTTACATGGATTGCCGAAAGCGAGCACTCCTGCAGGAATATCATGAGTTACGACACTTCCGGCACCTATAACCGCACGCTCTCCAATAGTGACTCCGGGTAGAATCGTAACCCCTGCGCCAATCCACACGTTGTCGCCTATAGTGACCGGCTTGGAGCGCATTATGCCCTCGTTACGCTGATGATGATCAAGGGCGTGAATTACCGTATATATGCCTACATTGGGGCCGATGAACACGTTACTGCCTATCGTGACATGAGCTTCGTCGAGTATTGTGAGATTATAGTTGCCTACAAAATTCGGGCCTATGGTGATATTTGTTCCAAAATCGCAGTGAAACGGACTGTGGATGTCGAAGGGCTCTTCAATCTTGCCGATAAGACCGCGCATAATGTCATGACGGCTGTCACGCTGCCGAGGCGACAATGAATTGTATTGAAAACATAGTTCCTCGGCTCTTATCAGCGCCTCAAATATTTCATTAGTAAACCCGTTGTGCCAGCATCCGCTTCGCATCAATTCAAGACTGTCCATTATTGCAAATTATTTTCTCTATCGATTCGACAAAATCAACATCGGGCATATCCCACGGAAGCCAATGTATGTGATAGCCTCGGCGCTCCATGCCTCGGAACCAAGTCATCTGGCGTTTGGCAAACTGATGTATCGCGATTTCAAGCTCGCGCACCATGTCGTCATAACTCATATCGCCCACCACGTAACGGGTCAGATACTTGTACTCAAGTCCGTAGTATATCAAGTCGTCGGGAGCTACTCCCTGCTCAATCAACCGGCGCACCTCATCGACCATTCCCGAGTCAAGACGGGCTTTAAGACGAGCCGATATGCGTTTGCGCCTCGAATCGCGGTCAAGGTCAACACCTATAATCGTCACATCGCTCATGGGATGCGGCTCGGTCAGCACCGCCTCGTCGGGATGCTCGCGATAGTAATGCTGAATCTCAATTGCGCGTATGGCCCTCTTACAGCTGTCAACATCGGTAGTGTTGTGCAGCACCTTTATCTCGCTTAATATTGCAGTAAGTTCATCCAGCGACTTTCCGGCAAGCGATTCGCGCAGCTCGCGGTTTTCGGGTACTTCAGGCAATCTCACTCCGCTTATCACCGATTCCACATACAATCCCGTGCCTCCGCACATTATGGGCAGCTTTCCTCGACTCTTAATGTCGTCGTACACGGCATCGAAATCACGCAGATACTCGTAGAGATTATAGCGATAGCCGGCCGGACATATATCAATCAGATGATATGGCACCGTGCCGTATTCGTCCAAATCTTTTCCGGTTCCCAAGTCCATGCCGCGATAAATCTGTCGGGAATCGGCACTTATTATCTCCCCGTCGAAATGACGGGCAAGATCGACGGCGCGTGCAGTCTTGCCCGATGCCGTAGGACCGGTAACGACAAGCAGCTTAGTCCTCAAATCCTTCAACATATTTACGCCAGAATTTTCTGAATTTGAAGAAATGGCTGTCGGCATTGTCCTTCACAACTCTAAGCCACACCGGGTCATTGAAATTCACATCCATCTTATTCAGGTCGTGAAGATGGAATGTGGGTTTATAGTGCTTTATGTCGTATAACCTAAACCCGTCACGATTGTATGTCTTACATGCAACCACGATGTTATATAACCTTAACATTTCCGACCTCATCAATGAAGTAAGTCTATTGGATGCCATCATTTCGTGAAGTTCATGCTGAGTACACCACACGCCCTTCAACCGCGAAGAATCAAGCTCCGACTTCCCCGAGAAGAAGCAAGCGTAGTGGAAAATGTTGCTGTCGGAGTAGTAGTTGAAATTCTCATACAAGAACTTTATTTCCACCTTGCGATGCAGGCCCGACAACATTCTGAAATTCTGTTCGGCATCATACATGGTCACTTTCTCACGATAAGGCACATACATTTTAGCCGGAGTGTCGACCTTCTCGTCAGACAGTTCATCGGCAGGCACCTTCAGAAATATGTTGTCGTCACACAACAGTATGTAACGAATCAGAGTCGAATCGCCACGGTAGTTGTCCTCACCCACAACATTCTTGCGATAGAAAGCATAAATGCCCATATAACGCAAGCGCAGATAAATCAACGACAGCACATATAATATCACCGGAATCCAGACAAAAAAGAATCGATCAGGCGTATTCAAGTTGACATTATGATAGAACAACCAATAATACAGCCACCCGAATAGCGTCATTGCACCCGACAACATTATCAACAATCTAATCTGATAGATGCTTTCATGACTGAATATACGCCCAAGAAATCCACGTTCGGCAGGGAGTCCGTACCTTATGTGACACTGAAAACAGAATGCCAATCGGGAACGACGCAAATAAATCCATAAAGAAAACACAAATGTGACAGGAGCGATGACAAGAACCGAAATATAGGGAATTTTACGGTTGGAGAGTCCTATGACATACTCCTGCGGATCGATGAACTCCATGTAATAGATGTTGATGCCCACCATTATTACAGCCGTGAAGAAGAGTATGCGGGTAGTAAGGAAGGGCAACAGATTGCACACGGGCGCCTTTTCATCCTTGTTTTTCAATAAGCCCACAAAGAGGAGCTCAAGGATAAGCACAACCGCCGGCAGCCACACCTTGGATACAATCGGCGAAAGAAACACTATAAAATTTATAGCGCCAAACGAGATGGCCCAATGATTCCACAGGCTCGATATTCCTCGGTTGTTGGCATGATTACGGCGTTTATGCATGATCAATTATCTACTTTAAGTTATTATTGAAGAAATCAAGCATTTTCAGATAGACCACACTCCGTGAATTACATCCGTAAATCGAATGGTTCATGTTAGGGAAGAGAAACATGTCACAGATCTTGCCTTCGGACTGCAAAGCCGAAACATACTGCAAAGTGTTCATCAGATGCACATTGTCATCAGCTGTACCGTGCATGAGCAGAAGCCGGCAATTCATGTCACCTACACGATTTATCGGAGCGCTTTCATTATAGCCATCCTCGTTTTCACGCGGAGTGAGCATAAAACGCTCGGCATATACAGTGTCATAGTAGCGCCAGTCGGTTACCGGAGCAACAGCAACAGCTGCTTTATAAGGATTATCGGATGCGGAAGCAGCCATAAGCGCTTCATATCCGCCATAACTCCATCCATATATTCCTATGCGCGAACCGTCGACATAGGGAAGATTAGCCGCATAACGGGCCGCATTGACCTGGTCGATAGTTTCATAATGTCCGAGATTGCGATACACGACATCCTTGAATGCCTTGCCTCGACCTCCGGTACCGCGTCCGTCAACACTTATAACAATGTAACCCTGCGACACAAAGTAATAGTCCCAATCCATTCGCCACCTGTTGAGGACCTCCTGCGAACCGGGACCGCTGTACTGTGACATTATCACCGGATATTTGCGTGACGGAGTGAAATCAACGGGTTTCAAGATCATTCCGTTCAACGTATTGCCGTCGGAATTCATTGTAAAAAACTCACGCTGCGGCAACGCGGGATAACGTGACAAGTAGTCGGAATTATCCTCAAGCACTCTCAGCATGCCTCCTTTAGAGCTGTTGAGCGTGTAAACGGGAGGAGTCGTTATGTTGCTGTAGGACATCGTATAGAAGGCCATGTCGGGAGAGAAGATTGCCGACGAACTTCCTTCGGCCTCCCCTATCGTGGTGAGTTTGCCCTTAGCGTCGAGTCGGCTTACGGTGCGATTTATGGCACCGTTAATCGTCGACTGAAAATAGTGGGCGCCCTGAACATTATCGTAACCATAGTATGCCGTGACATCATAGTCGCCTGAAGTTATCTGGCGCATCATCGCTCCGGAATAGCTGTACTGATAGAGATGATTGTAGCCTGAACGCTCCGACGATACTACAAAAAAGTCGGGATAATAACGGGTAATCTCCCACGCTGATTCATCGACCCATCCGTCGGCCACCTCATCGACATAGAGCGACTTGCTCACGGTGGACTTAGGATTGACCAAGTACATTTCCAGTCGATTCTGGGCACGGTTCAGGGTAGTCACAACAAGACGCTCGGGAGTGAGCGCATAGCTTATGCGAGGAATGTACTCGATGCGGCTGTCGGAAAGCTCGATGTTCTTGGTCTTGCGCGTTTCCACATCATAACTGTGAAGCGTTACGATCGAGTTTGGCTCTCCAGCGACAGGATATTTATAGGTATATGCTCCAGGGTAGAGTGCATATTGATTCATTGGATCGCAAGTACCCTGATAGAGCGGAAACGAATAGAGCGGGACATTGCTCTCATTGTATTTCAGATAACAAAGCGTGAGATTGTCGGGAGCCCATGTCATGGAGCAATTGGTGGAAAATTCCTCCTCATAGGTCCAGTCGGGAACACCGTTTATAACCTCGTTAACGCGTCCGTCGGTGGTAACGGCCACTTCGGTGTTATAATCGAGCTTGCGCAAGTAGATGTTATTGTCGCTCACAAAAGCCACCATGCGGCCGTCGGGCGACCAAATCGGCGACTGCTGTGTGCGATGCTCGGTGCTCAAGGGCGACAATACGTTATGTCGTATCTCATATATGTAATACTCGGCCTTGAATGAACGACGATAAACGGGAGTCGACTTTTCATAAATCAATATTTTGGACTCGTCGGGGCTCAGTTCATAAGCCGCGATGCGCTTCACTTGGTTGTCACGCGTATTTGCGGCATCGAGCACAACTTCAATCTCCTTTCCCGACTTTATGTCATACTTTACAATTTTGGTATTGTCATCGGCAAGTGCGAGGCAGTTTTTACCATCGGCAAGATATGTGACGGTGGAAGGCGCTTTTGCGGCATTGGCTGGATATACATAGGGAGCTATGTCATCGGCAGTCACGGCATAAGCCGCCGACGGAATCAACAGGGGAAACAGCAATAAGTATCTAAACTTCATAATATTGAAACTTTACTATCGAAATAAACATCTTAAAACAGCGACATCTGCGCCGAATTGTCGGGAGCCGACTTGCGTTGCGGTTCCTGATAACCGAAGTCGGAGTCGGAGCTTACGCCCGTAGCCTTTGCGACTACACCCTCGGGGGGCGTTGCAATCAACCATTCAGTATCATTAAGGCTTTCATCTATCGCCGATATTTTGGGAGCCTTCTTACGGCGTCGCGTCTTGTCGTTAACCGGAGTTGTTGCAGCAGCCTCCTCCGATACACGCTTGAGAGCTTCTATCTCATTACGCAACTCAGTTTCGGAAGCGGCTCTGTCGTGGAGATTTCGCTCGATTGTCGTTTTCAGGGTTTCATTTTCCTTCTCCAATCGGGCTATTTGGTCGGTCATCGACTCCTTTTCAGCCTTAAGCGCGCTTATGCGCTCGTTACGCTTGTTTATGATTGCCTCACACTGCTCAATCTTGTCCTGGACATCGGCTGCAATCTCAAGATTGTCGTTGGCCTCTTTCAACTCCTCACGACAGGCTTCAAGCTCTTCGAGAGTTGAACGATAACGCTCGTTGATTTCGTTATTGGCATTTACATGCTCCTCCATTTCATGGCGTGACTGGGCCAACCGGTTGCGAAGGTCGTTAATCATGTTGTCGGACATCGACATACGGGTCTTGAACAACTCCTCCTTCGATTCACGCTCCTTCACCTCCTTCTCGACCTCCTTTTTAAGTGAGGCGACTTCGGCTTCACGCATTGCGCTCGAAACATTCATCGATGTTATGCGGCGATTCAAGTCCTGGATGTCGTTCTGCTTTTCCTTCAACTCGGCCTCGACGCGTTCAAGGGCTGAAATCAACCTTGTGTTCTCTTCCTGCAATTCGGTATTTGAGTTTTCCGACTTTGACTTTTCAAGCTGCTGACGCATTGCGTCCATCTGCCCCCGCATCTCGACAAGGTCATTCTCGCGCACGCCCGAAGCCTTCACTTTATTGACAAGGCTTTTGTTTTCAAGCTGATACTGCTCGTTCTCGGCTTGCAACTCAAGGATGCGGCGTTCAAGCTCCTGTACCTTGTCGGCCAATGCACGCTTCTGTCGGTCGGCACTCAACCGCTGTTGCGTCCATTGCTCTTCCTTTCCTTCAACGGCAGCACAACGTGACTGCAATTTACCGATTTCGGCCTGCAACGTTTCGCGGTCTTGAGCTATGCGCGAGTCACCCTCCTGACGAAGGCGTGACTTGATTCCTTCGATATACTCCTTGAATGATCCGTCGAGCGAATCATACAGATACTTACGCTGAGCCTCTATGTCAATACAATTCTTGATGAAGTCGGGCTGTGCATTGTTGAATACCTCCAGAAGGCTGTCAAAAACAGTAAGCGGGAAGTCGATATTCTCCACATCGACAGCCGCTTTGGCAGGTGGCTGAGGCGACAATGTTTCAGGCTCGTCACTTGAATTATAATTGTTGTCTACGGCAACATCATCGACTTCATACTCCTCGTATTCGTCGTCGCTGCCGAAACCGAAAGCTCTTTTCAATGTCTTAAAAAAGGACATAACGCAATATTGCTATAAAAAATTAGTACTATATCGAAGTGTTAACTTCAGGCTTCACAACAACTCCGGAGCCTTTACGGCCATTAATGCCGATTGTAAGCGGAGCCGGGAACTTCACTATCCTGATGAAGTCGCTTTCATAAACGGCATCACAACCGTTGAGGAAATCGACATCATATATACCGTCGTTAGACGACGGGTCGATCGTAAAGTATCCGACACCAAACGATGTCAGGTTTTGGAAGAAATGAGTTCCCTGGCTCGGTTCTATGCGATAGTTCTTAAGCGATGACTCAACAATAAGACGCGCCGATGAAATGTGAGGCCATTTAACCGGTATGCCGAGCGCAGTGTCGCTTGAACCCCATCGTCCGGGACCAATGAGGACATAGCCTTCGTTACGCTCCGTAAAGTTACGATTTATTTTTTCAATTTCACGCGCTATCAGAGAATTATTTGACGATGAGAAGTTTTCGGGTCTTACATACACCACCGTATCCACATTGTCGATGTTGCCGTGACCCAATGCCGTGTTGCTTCTAAGCAAAACTTTCTCATCGGGAAGCCCGAGAATGCTCTCATCCACGATGTCCTTACGCTCAACGATAGGCCTTATCTGAAGCCAATACAATGAGCCCTTGCCACGGGCATCGACATCCAACACTCCGGCAAATTCAATCTCAACAGGGCGCCCCATCTCTTCCTGGCCCTTAGTAAGCATGAATTCGACTATCTCGGCAAGGGGGAACACCTTGTGCTGAAGGATGTTGGCGAATGTCACCACACGACGGCCCTCACCGAAATCGCTGTCACGAATCACCTGATCACGGAAATCGTAAGTTGACACCATGTAACGAAGGGCTCCCGTCTGAGCTACATCCTGTATGCGCAGCTTTGCGATATTGAACCCGTCGTCAACCTTGAAGTCAGCCTCGACGCCACGCTTCATGTCAAGAGCGTAGAACTTGGTCTGTGTGTCACGTAACGCAAGATCGAGCGTCGATGTTTGCAACACCTTGTCGGCGTGACGTGGTGAAAACCTGAGGCTCAACCCACCGTCGACTATATATTTACCGAGTCCCACGGCCACTTCCGTAACGCCGTCCTCGGGAATTTCATCGTTAATCGGATAGTAGTTAAGCGAGCGTCCTACTCCCGAGAACGAGGGGAAATAGTAGTCGCCCACCTGCTTTCCAACGACCTCCTGTATGATAACGGCCATTTTCTCCTGGTCGATGACATTGCTTGTTGCCGTCATATAGGCTTTGCTGTCGGCATAGAACACCGATGCGTAGACGCTCTTTATTGCATCGCCGAGCATGGCGAGCATCTCGTAACGGTCGTCGACATGAGGAATCATGTAGGTTGAATAGATTCCGGCAAACGGCTGGTAATGAGAGTCCTCAAGCAAACTCGAGCTACGAATGGCAAGAGGCTTGTCGACAACCTCAAACAGAGCGAAGAAATCCTCTATCAGACGCTCGGGCAGACGAGCCTGAAGGAAGTATTTAAGAATCTTCTCGTCAGGAATGTCGGACAACGCTACAGGATAGAGGTTGTTGGTTTCCATGAACTCATCGAATATGTCGGTACATATCACGACAGTGCGCGGAATTGTCAACGTAACGCCGTCATAGTTGTCACATATAGGATTCTTCTTTATTATCGAGTCGATGAAGGCAAGGCCGCGGCCCTTTCCTCCAAGCGACCCCTGCCCTATTCTCGCAAAGTTGGAATAGTGGTCAAAACGATCCTTGCGGAACACAGCCACAACTCCACGATTCTTCATCTTTCTATACTTGACAATCAAGTCAAAGAAGAGCTGACGCACAGCCGGAGCCTCCTCGATGTTACGGAACCGATGATTCTTAATCACCTCGGCTATGGGAAACATGGCACGCGAATAAAGCCATCGTGAAATGTCGTTGAACGAAGCATGATACAGCAACGACTTGGCCGGAATGTCAAAGATGTGCCGCTGAAGGTCCTTCAGGTCATGGATGCGCAGCAACTCCTCGCCCGTTTCAGGGTCACGGATTATGAAGTCACCGAATCCGAAGTCCTTCATTATGGTATTTCCCAGGTCGACAGGGAATTTCTTGGAATTCTTGTCAATGAAAGCGCCGCCGAATTCCTTTACCAGAGGTGCGTTTTCCTCCTCCGACGATTCCATTATTATGGGCAGATAAGGGTCACGCTCACGCAGATATTTGGCGAGCTTGATACCGGCCTTTGAATCCTTAACGCCTTCACGCTTGAACGACACATCGGATATGACACCGAGCATATTCTTGCCGTAGCGCTCATAGAGAGCCACGGCCTCCTCGTAGTCACGCGCAAGCATAACTTTTGGACGGCCGCGCATGCGCAGCATCTGCTCATGCTCATTGAGCGCCTCGGTGGAGAATATAAGCGACTGCTTAAGCAGGAACTTATAAAGCGTGGGCAATACCGACGAATAGAACCTGACCGAGTCCTCGACAAGCAAGATGAGCTGCACTCCCACTTCGTTTATGTCGTTGTCGGCATTCATCTTGTCCTCAAGCAGCTTGATTATGGCAAGCAGCAGGTCGACATTTCCCAGCCAGCTGAACACATAGTCGACAGCCGTCAAATCCTCTTTGGCAAGTCGCCGCGACACCTCCTTGGAGAATGGCGTGAGAACGATTATAGGGACATCGGGATAGCGTGACTTGATATCCTTGGCTCCGACAAAAGTTTCACTAAGGTCGATTCCAGGCATCATTATTATCAAGTCGAATCGCTTTACGGCAAGGAGGTCGAGAGCTTCCGACGGGCGAGATACACGAGTGACTCGCGGAGGCGAGCTAAGGTTTAGCGCCACGTATTCAAAATAGAGTTGTTCCTCAACACGCCCGTCCTCTTCCATCATGAAAGCGTCGTAAGGCGAAGCAACAAGAAGCACGTTGAATATGCGCCTCTGCATAAGGTCCTGAAATGCAGTATCTTTCAGATATAATTGGCTTACACTTTCCTCTTTCATTTATTGCAAGATTTTAAATAACAAATTTAGCAATAAATAATAATATTAAGTAATTTAAGCCCACATTTTTTAATCATTGTTGACAAAAACAGCGAACAAAAAAAAGAGTCGGCAACCAAAGGCTGCCGACCCTCATATCAATTAGCTTGAAACATCATCAGAAGAGGCTCCAGCTCACAGTCAATCCGGCCATCACGATAGCCACCATCGACATGAGCTTGATAAGGATATTAAGGCTGGGACCGGATGTATCCTTAAAGGGGTCACCGACAGTGTCACCCACTACAGTGGCCTTGTGTACCTCGCTGCCCTTTCCTCCGAAGTTGCCTTCCTCGACATACTTCTTGGCATTATCCCAGGCACCGCCTGCGTTGGCCATGAATATAGCGAGTACGAATCCCGACGACAGACCGCCGACAAGCAGACCGATAACACCGGGAACTCCGAAGATTATACCGGTTACGATGGGAGCAATAATCGCAAGCAACGACGGGAACACCATCTCACGCTGCGCACCCTTAGTCGAAATCTGTACGCAACGAGCGTAGTCGGGTTCTGCGTCACCTGTAAGTATGCCCTTTATTTCACGGAACTGACGGCGAACCTCCTCAACCATGTGAGCGGCGGCGCGTCCCACGGCATTCATCGTAAGACCGCAGAAGAGGAATGCCATCATGCTGCCGATAAACATACCTGAAAGCACCTTAGGATTCATGAGGTTTACATCGTAATAGTTCATGAAGTCGGTAAACGAAGCCTCATGGATGGGCTTTGTCAAGTCGCCGAGATTAAGGGCTGTCTGTCCGAGTCGTGACAATCCGATGCGGATTTCCTCTATATATGAGGCCAAGAGAGCAAGACCGGTAAGAGCTGCCGAACCGATCGCGAAGCCCTTTCCTGTAGCTGCGGTGGTGTTGCCGAGCGAGTCGAGAGCATCGGTGCGACGGCGAACCTCTTCACCAAGACCGCTCATTTCGGCGTTACCTCCGGCATTGTCGGCAATAGGACCGTAAGCGTCAGTGGCAAGAGTTATACCGAGAGTCGAGAGCATTCCCACAGCGGCGATGCCGATACCGTAAAGGCCCATGCTCACATTTGTCAGGTCATATCCCGATGCGAGCCAGTAAGAAAGGATAATACCTACAACCACTGCCAACACAGGAACTGCTGTTGAAACCATACCAAGACCGATACCCGATATAATAACGGTGGCCGGACCGGTAGTTCCACTCTCCGACAAACGGCGAGTGGGAGCATAGGACTGCGATGTATAGTATTCGGTGGAACGGCCAATAACTATACCCACCAGCAGACCGATCAAAACAGCAATGGCGATATTAAGCCAGTTGTCAATCTGGAGAAGCCACAGAATCAAGAATGTAGCGCCGACAATGAGCACCGAGCTGAGGTTGGTTCCGAATGAGAGCGAGTTGAGCAAGTCCTTCATCTTGGCGTTTTCCTTGGTCTTAACCGAGAATATACCGATGATTGACAAGATGATGCCCACTGCGGCAATCAACATGGGGGCTACCACGGCCTTAAACTGCATGTCGACATCGCCCGAAGTCATATAAGCGGCGGCACCGAGAGCGGCGGTTGCAAGAATCGAGCCGCAATATGACTCATAAAGGTCAGCGCCCATACCGGCCACATCACCCACATTGTCACCCACATTGTCGGCAATAGTAGCGGGATTTCGGGGGTCGTCCTCGGGAATTCCTGCCTCAACCTTGCCCACAAGGTCGGCACCGACATCGGCAGCCTTTGTGTATATACCTCCGCCCACACGAGCAAACAGCGCCTGCGTGCTGGCACCCATTCCGAAGGTAAGCATCGTGGTGGTAATCATGCACAGCTTGGCGGTAGGAGTCGCCGGGTCGTTAGGCACGAAATAGTCAAGAACGAGATACCAGAACGAAATGTCGAGCAATCCAAGACCCACGACAACAAGTCCCATCACAGCTCCGCTTCGGAAAGCGACACGCAATCCGCTGTTCAATGAATTGCGGGCGGCATTGGCAGTGCGGGCCGAAGCCTGAGTAGCCGTCTTCATTCCCAGGAATCCCGAAAGTCCCGAGAAGAAACCTCCGGTAAGGAATGCCACCGGCACCCATTGATTCTGCAAGTTGAATCCATAGGCCATAATTGAGAACAGGATAACAAGGCACAGGAACACCATGCCCACAATCTTGTACTGTTGTTTAAGATAAGACATCGCACCCTTACGCACATGGGATGCAATTTTCTGCATCAAAGGAGTGCCTTCGCTCTCTCCCATCATCTGACGGTAGAAGTGCCATGCAAGAAGCAAAGCAAGCAACGACGAAATCGGCACAATCCAAAATAATACTTGTTCCATTGTTACTAAATTTTTGGTTAAGAAATGTGAGTTACAAAGTTAATAATAAATGTGACGCAAAACTAAATGTAGAATCGGAAAATATTGAGAAAAAACTACACAAAACACGCCGTTTCTTCCATTTTTAAGCCGACAATCGTAAAAAAATTCAAGAAATATTGGGTATAATGCCCTTACTTTTAGTATCTTTGCAGCAAAATTCGCGGATGACTCGCTAAAGGCTTGAAATCCAAGCAAAATTTTAACAATCAAAAATATCGATATAAATCACTTTATGGCAACAACTGCAGATTTTAAAAACGGAATGTGCCTCGACATCGACGGCAACTACTTCTTCATCGTAGAGTTTCTTCATGTAAAACCCGGCAAGGGTCCGGCTTTCGTGCGCACCAAGCTCAAGAATGTCAAGACCGGCCGCATCCTTGACAAGACTTGGAACTCGGGCGTAAAGGTTGATGAAGTGCGCATCGAGCGTCGTCCCTACCAATATCTATATAAGGATGACATGGGCTACAACTTCATGCACACCGAAACATTTGAACAAGTAGCAATCCCCGGCGAAAGCATCGACGGTGTTCAGTTCCTTAAAGAAGGTGATATATGCGAGGCCATGGTTCATGCTGCTTCCGACACAATCCTCACTTGCGAGATGCCCACCAGCGTAGTGCTTGAAATCACCTATACCGAGCCCGGAATAAAGGGTGACACAGCAACCAACACGCTTAAGCCCGCAACAGTGGAAACCGGCGCCGAAGTACGCGTGCCCCTGTTCTGTGAAACCGGCGACAAAGTGCGCATCGACACTCGCGACGGTTCATACGTAGAACGTGTAGAACGCGCAAAATCATAAACGAATCACCAACCAACCTTATCACATTTCAAGCCGCCTAATCCAATAACAGGATAAAGCGGCTTTGCTCATATCTGCTAATATTAACATTTAACACATCAAAACAATTCATGAACATCAGAAACATAACCGACGGCATATCATACGTTGGGGTAAACGACCGAACCACCCACCGATTTGAAGCCCTTTGGCCCCTTCCTGCAGGAGTGAGCTATAACTCTTACATAGTAAAAGGCTCGTCAAAAACGGCCCTCATCGACGGTGTGGAGATAAGCGAATGCGACAAACTTCTCACCAACATCAGGGAGATAGCCGGCACCGAAACACCCGACTATCTGGTGATCAACCACATGGAACCCGACCACTCAGGCTCCATAAAAGTGCTGCGCAGCTTCTTCCCTGAAATGACCATAGTGGGCAATGCAAAGACCCTTGAAATGGTGAAAGGTTTTTACGGCATCGAGGACAATCTGCTCAAGGTGGCCGACAATGACACAATCGACCTTGGCGGATTGACACTGACATTCAAACTCACCCCCATGGTGCACTGGCCCGAAACCATGATGACCTACGTAAACGAGCGCAACGTGCTCTTCTCAGGCGATGGATTCGGATGTTTCGGCGCAATCAACGGCGGTGTAATCGACAGCGAAACCGATGTTGAGTACTACATCCCTGAAATGTACCGCTATTACTCCAACATCGTGGGCAAATACGGAGTGTTTGTGCAAAAAGCACTTGCCAAGCTCAAGGACTTGAAAATCGACTACATCTGCTCGACCCACGGCCCCGTGTGGCACGATGAAGTGAAGAGAATTGGCGGCATTTACGATAAGCTGAGCCGATATGAAGCCGAAACAGGCGTGGTGATAGTTTACGGCTCAATGTACGGCAACACCGAGGAGATGGCCGAAGCGATAGCGTCGCGCCTTGCCGAAAAGGGCATCAAGAACATACGCGTCCACAACGCATCCTACTCCCACCTCTCCTACATATTGAGCGACATATTCCGCTACAAAGGACTCATAATAGGAGCACCCACCTATTCCAACACTCTCTATCCGCCGATAGAAAGCGTGATGCAGGCGATCAAGACACGCGAACTAAAGAACCGCGTCGTAGCCACATTCGGCTCCTACACATGGGCTCCGCAGGCAGTAAAGCGCATAAACAGCGTGCTTGAAGAGGCTAAGATGCTCACCCCCGACATGGTATCGGTAGAAGCCAAGCAAGCTCCGAGCGCCAAAACATTGGCCGACTGTGCCGCCCTTGCCGACAGCGTGGCATCACAGCTGTTGTCGTAACGCAATGACGATGATACCGGTCGAAATTCATCCGTTTGAGCCCTACGTGCCCGATGACGCACGCCTGCTGATAATGGGCACCTTCCCGCCCAAAAGCGAAAGATGGTCGATGGAGTTCTACTACCCTAACCGCATCAACGACTTTTGGCGAATCATGGGACTAATATTCCATGACGACAAGGAATACTTCTACGACGCGGCGGCGCGCACTTTCAGGCTCGGACTGATAAAAAAGTTCCTCAACGCAAAGGGCATAGCCCTGAACGACACCGGGCATAAGGTGCGCCGTCTTAAGGACAATGCCTCCGACAAGTATCTGGAGATAGTGGAGCCGGTACCGCTGATGGAGCTGCTGACGCGTATGCCCCATTGCCATGCCCTCGCCACCACAGGCGAGAAAGCAGGCGAAACTCTTGCTTCGATTACCGGCACCGTGTCGCCGAAAATCGGAGAATATGTAACAGCAACACTTGGCGACGGACGCGAAGTGAAGATATTCAGGATGCCGTCGACATCAAGGGCCTATCCGCTCGCCATCGAGAAGAAAGCGGCCTATTATGCCGACATGTTTCGCGAAATAGGGATTTTGTGATGTTTTATCGCCAATCCCGGCTGTTTAATTGATTTATTTACTAATTTTGAACTTTGCTTCAATACACCTGATAAAGTATAACTTGATATATGCTTGACCTGATTCCGCTTTTTGCGCTTTTTGACCCGGCCGAGATAATGATGAAATTTCTCACGGCAGATGCAATGACTGTGTACCTTCTTGTGTTCGCATTCATGGTCATCGAAAGCTCCTTCATTCCCTTCCCCTCGGAAGTAATTGTTCCGCCGGCAGCATATCTCGCCTGCACCAAAGGCGATGTAAACCTCATCTCGGTGATACTGATAGCCACAGCGGGAGCCATAGTGGGAGCGTTGATCAACTACTATCTTTCATTGTGGATAGGACGCCCGATAGTGTACAAATTCGCAAATAGCCGATTTGGGCACGCATGCCTCATCAACGAAGAAAAAGTGCGTCACGCCGAAGAGTATTTCGACAATCACGGAGCTGTGTCGACATTCATAGGCCGACTGATACCCGCTGTCAGACAATTGATATCAATTCCGGCCGGACTTGCCCGAATGAACATCGGCAAATTCGTGATATTCACCGGACTCGGAGCCCTTGTGTGGAACTGCATCCTTGCCGCGCTCGGTTATTGGCTCGGCAAGATAGTACCGCAAGAACAGCTATATGCCAAAGTAGAGGAGTACAACGAATACCTCACCTACATAGGCCTCGGCATAGGAGTTGTGTGCGTGCTCTTCATCCTGTGGAACGCATTCAAGCCTCATCAACGAAGCAACGACCAACAATTGTAAGCAATCAATATCTAAAGCCATGCTCGTAGCACCATCATTATTATCAGCCAATTTCGCCAATCTGCAAGCCGATTTTGAAATGCTTAACTCAAGCAATGCCGATTATCTGCATGTGGATGTAATGGACGGAGTATTTGTGCCTAACATCTCTATAGGCTTCCCGGTTATAAAAGCCATTCAACGGCTCGCCCGAAAACCGCTCGATGTGCACATGATGATCGTAGAACCGCAGAAGTACATATCGCAAGTGCGTGACTGCGGAGCCGAAATCATGAACGTACACTTTGAGGCCTGCACCCATCTCAACCGCGTGGTGCACGAAATCAAGGAGGCAGGAATGAAAGCCGGAGTGACATTAAATCCCGCCACACCTGTTTTCATGCTTGAGGACATCATTTCGGAACTCGACCTCGTGCTCATTATGTCGGTCAATCCGGGATTCGGCGGACAGGCATTCATCGAAAACTCGCTGAACAAGGTCGGCCGTCTGCGCCGACTTATCGAGGCAAGCGGCTCGCATGCACTGATAGAGGTCGACGGAGGTGTCAACGAAATGACAGGAGCCGCTCTGTCGAAAGCGGGAGCCGACATTCTCGTCGCCGGCAGCTATGTGTTCAAGGCTCCCGACCCGATGAAAGCCATCGACACATTGAAAAGCCTCTAAGATATTGCTGGCTTGCGATTTGAAATTTTTCAAGCAACACATTCCATGTTTTTTTGTTTTTGAGCCGAGGTTGTTGTAACTTTGTACTAACAACATCGGCTTAAAATTTTATTTGCTATAGAGCTTCACTATTAGTTATTAAGCACTTATGAGATCAGACAATATATTATCCGACAACTTCGACCCCGATGTACTCGACCGCGAGTACAAGGAGCCGTCACAACCCGCACCGCGCAAGCGCAACACGACGCGCCAGGCCGCAGCTAAAAAGGAATCCAAACCGGGCGCCATATCGCGATTTATCCATGACAAGCGTACACGCTTGTTTGTGGGCATAGCACTGATATGCTGGGCCGCCTACCTGATAATCGTCACTCTCTCCTACTTCACCCACGGAGCCGACGACCAAAGCGCGACAATTAATCTGTCGATATCGGAAATGGCGCAACGCGGCGATGAAATCAACAATGCGGGAGGCCCCATAGGAGCATTCCTGTCGCAAAGTGCAATATCCAATGGCATAGGAATAGGCGCACTTGTAATCATATACTATTTCCTTGCCCTCGGATGGGGATTGCTGCATAAGGGCAAAGTGGGATTCTGGTCGCTGACTATGAAATCGCTCATTGTTGCGATTACCGTTTCAATCGTCACAGGACTTGTAACCTATAAAGCGCATTCATGGGTGTTCTGGGGCGGTATACACGGCTATGAGGTCAACACATTCCTGATGTCGCACATAGGCGTAACCGGAGCAATACTTGTAAGCATCCTGCTTGTGGCTCTTGTCGCATCAATATACCTTAATGAGCTGAGGCTCCTCTATGTTGCCTATCGCAAGCGCGTGGACGAACACCGCAAACGCGTAGAAGCCGAACGCGCCGCCGCTGAAGAATCACGCCGAAAGGTTGAAGAATCGCTGAAAGAGTCGGCCGAGATAGTCGACAATTCCCGAAATGAGGCTCAGCGCGAATCATCGGTACAGCTTGAGAACAAGACACTTGACTTTGAGGATTATGCCAACGATAACAATGTGGATGACAACCATGTCGACACCGACATGACCGAGTCCGAAATCGACGATGACATCTACGACACATTGGACGACGAAACTAAAAACGACATTCAAGACGAGTCTAAGGTTATCGACAACAACGAAGATGTGAGCATGACCATAAATGAGGGCGAAATCGAAGAAGCCGACGAGATAACGACCGACACCTACGACCCCACGGCCGAACTGTCGCGCTACCATTTCCCGTCAATAGAGCTGCTCAACAACATTCAAGTCAAAGCCAACAGTGTCGACCAGCAGGAAATGGAGGAGAACAAGGAACGCATCACTTCAACGCTTTCCAACTACAGCATACCCATTTCGCATATCGAAGCTACGGTAGGGCCTACCGTTACACTTTATGAAATAGTACCTGCCGAGGGTGTAAGAATTGCCAAGATAAAGCGACTTGAGGACGACATAGCCTTGAGCCTTGCCGCGTTGGGAATACGCATTATCGCACCTATCCCGGGCAAGGGAACAATAGGTATCGAAGTGCCCAACAAGGAGCCTCAGATGGTGCCTATACGCTCGATAATATCATCACGCAAGTTCCAGGAGTGCAACTATGAGCTGCCAATGGCAATGGGCTCCACAATCTCCAAGGATGTATTCATAGCCGACCTCACCAAAATGCCACACGTACTTGTAGCCGGTGCCACCGGACAGGGAAAATCGGTGGGCCTCAACACCATAATAGCATCGCTGCTTTACAAGAAGCATCCGGCCGAGCTGAAATTTGTGCTTGTCGACCCCAAAATGGTCGAGTTCAGCCTTTACAGCAAGCTTGAGCGCCACTATCTTGCCAAGCTCCCCGACGAGAATGAAGCTATCATCACCGACCCGATGAAGGTCGTAGCCACGCTCAACTCCCTGTGTGTGGAGATGGACAATCGTTACGCCTTGCTCAAGGATGCCAACGTGCGCACAATAAAGGAGTATAACAACAAGTTCATCCAGCGTCGCCTTAACCCCGAGAAGGGACACCGCTACCTCCCCTACATCGTTATCGTGGTCGACGAGTTTGGCGACTTGATAATGATGGCAGGAAAGGAAGTTGAAACTCCTATAGCACGTATAGCCCAGAAAGCACGTGCCGTGGGTATGCACATGATTCTTGCCACACAGCGTCCGTCGACCAATGTAATCACTGGTATCATCAAGGCCAACTTCCCGGGACGAATCGCGTTCAGGGTTTCGCAGATGGTCGACAGCCGCACGATTCTCGACCGCACGGGAGCTAATCAGCTGATAGGAAAGGGCGACATGCTATTCTCGCACAACGGCGAGATGGAGCGTGTGCAGTGCGCATTCATCAGCACCGAGGAGGTGGAGGCTATATGCGATGCGATAGACGAACAGGTAGGATATCCCAACGCCTATCCCCTGCCCGACTATGTTCCTGAAAGCGACGGTTCAGCAAGCCTCGGAGCAGTCAACGACCGCGATCCGCTTTTTGAAGAGGCGGCAAGATTTATCGTTACTTCAAGCACCGCCTCAACATCTTCGCTTCAAAGGCGTTATTCTATAGGATACAATCGAGCAGGCAAAATCATGGATCAGCTCGAGGCCGCCGGCATAGTAGGCCCCGCTTCGGGAGCCAAGCCCCGTCAGGTTCTTGTCGATTCATTGCAGCTCGAGAGAATGCTTGAAATAACTGCTTAAAACGTAATTTTACAATGTCACGACTCATAACTGCAATACTACTCATTTTAGCCGTTTCACTGAATGCGGCGGTTCCCGTAACATCGCCCGAGGAGGTAATAGCCTCGGCGGCTAAAAGCTTTAAGAATGCCAAATCGGTAACCGCACCCTACAGCATGACAATGGACGGAAATACGGTGAAAGGCGAAGCGGTTATAAGCGGCGACAAATTCAGGATAACCACTCCGGGAATGTCGATATGGTATGACGGACGCACTCAATGGACCTATTCCTCATCGACCGGCGAAGTAAACGTAACCGAGCCGACAGCCGAGGAGCTGCAGCAAATCAACCCGTTTGCAATAATCAACTCATTCCGCAGCAGCTATAAGGCGAGAATGATTTCGTCGACCTCATCATCGTGCAAAATCGAGTTCACGCCTGTCAACAGCCGGGGAGCACAGATTCTGAAAGCCACGATAACGTTCAACGCCTCGACCCACATGCCGGTCGACATTGCATTGACACTCGACAATGGAGCGCAGGTATCGATAACGGTCGGGACGGTAAAAACCGGTATCAGTTATCCGGCATCGACATTTGTGTATGACAAGAGCAAATATCCCGATGCCGAGATTATCGATCTCCGATAGGACACAGAACATTAAAGTTAACAACGCATAATCAATTTAAATCATGAGTAACGAGTCAACAAAATGCCTCATCATCGGTTCGGGGCCGGCAGGATACACCGCCGCCATCTATGCCTCGCGAGCCAATATCTCTCCCATATTGTATGAAGGAATAATGCCCGGCGGACAGCTCACCACCACATCGGAAGTGGAGAACTTTCCCGGCTATCCCGAAGGTGTAATGGGAGCACAGCTCATGGACGACCTGCGCAAGCAAGCCGAACGATTCGGAGCCGACATTCGCCCGGGAATAATAACCAAGGTCGACTTCAGCAAGCGTCCATTCACAGCTGTCGCCGATGATAACACTACTATAGTTGCCGACACGGTCATAATCGCAACCGGAGCGTCGGCTCGTTATCTTGGTCTGCCCGACGAGCAACGCTATTCAGGTCTTGGCGTTTCAGCCTGTGCCACCTGCGACGGCTTCTTCTATCGCGGACGCACTGTGGCAGTTGTAGGCGGAGGCGATACAGCATGCGAGGAAGCCTACTATCTCAGCAATCTTGCCCAAAAGGTATATCTGATTGTGCGTAAGGACTATCTGCGTGCATCAAAGGTTATGCAGAAGCGAGTGATGGATAAGGACAACATCACAATTCTCTTTAACACCAACACATTGGGACTGTTTGGCTCGGAATTCCTCGAAGGAGCGCATCTGGTAGAACATGTAGGCACCGACAAGGAGCGTAAATTTGACATAAACATCGACGGTTTCTTCCTTGCAATCGGCCACAATCCCAACACCGAGATATTCAAAGGTCAGGTCGACCTCGATGCACAAGGTTATGTAGTGGTCTCAGGCGGCTCAACAGCAACGAGCGTGCCCGGAGTATTTGCAGCCGGCGATGTCGCCGACCCGCACTATCAGCAGGCAATATCGGCAGCCGGAACCGGATGTCGCGCCGCACTCGATGCCGAGCGCTTCATTATGGAATCGCAATCTTAGCAACCTAAAACAATCAATAAATATCTGCAAAGTCCATGACCTCCCTATCAGGAAGTCATGGACTTTCTATATTTCTCTAATTGCATTTTTTTGCTTAAAAAGTTGCATAATCGGAAAATCGTCATTATTTTTGCAGCAAATTGGGTAATAGCCCTTGTGGCATAAGCTCATATTTTTACAGTTTAATAACTTCATTTTCAACTATGAAGCATCTACATCTCAACAACAAGAAGTTCGGCGGTGCCGCTCCCCCAAGGGAGTGAGATGAGGTGTGCATAGTTATTTCCCACCAACATTTTACAACCGCAGAAATGCCCCGACAGCCCGTGGTGTGTCTTTACGCATCCCTATTCAGCAGCTCGGAGCAGGGAGTACATTGACATGTTGGTAACAAATCCGGAGGAAGGCCTCCGGCTGAGATTAGTAAAATGAAATATTAACCCGGAGGGCTTAACGGCTCTCCCTATAAAACTGTATAAATATGACAAAAAAATCCCCTATATCAGTAGATAAAATTCAATTTTGTGATTACTATTTGGATCAAGTAAATGATTTGTCATCCATGGACAAATTCCATTACGACGATCGCCGCGATTTCATCAATAATGAATTCCTTGCAGGCATTGCCGTGAAAGTGGAAATCAGCAACATCCGCTACGACAAAGGTGCTCGCCGTGAAGTTTCTTTCAGATTGATAGACATGACCTCACGCTGCCAAGCTGCCATCCTACGGAAGAGAATCAACTTAGCAAAAGAGGACTTCAAAGAAGATTTTGTTCATTTTCCCGCTGAATCCTCAGGTCTAAAGGGAGGCCACACATATAAACTCGTGGTAAGCGATGAAAATGTATCGCAAACACTCGCCGAAGAGTTCATCCATGTTTATGACTATCCATTACGACAGTATTACAATGTATGTGACTGCGGCGTGCGTCCCGCATGGGAGGACAACCTCTACAAGTCGCTCAACACAATTGACGACCACGACTACTATTTGAGATTCAATCTCACCACCAAAACGCCCTCAATACACCCGACAATCATGCCCGAGCTGGAACTAAGGCTCCACTACCCTGACGGCAAATATGTTAAGACATTCTTCAAGGAGCCGCGCTGCTTTGGACTTGAGAATTTTAACAATGACATTTGGAGCGTTGAGTTCCCTTTTACCACTTTCGGTGATGTTAACGGTGTTTTCTATGCCGAACTCTTATGTATGAATCTACCTATTGCCGGTTTCGTATTTGACACTATGAGCGGCACCGACATAAAAGGGAAATGTGACCCTGAGTATATCATCCCATTGGATGAATATTCGCCCGAAGCTGCCATAAAGCGAATCGACAATTATCTTCCCCACCGAAATGAACCCGAATCGGAATTTGATGACGATGATTTTGATAAAGTTCTCGACAAATTCATTGCTTCAGAACTTGAAAATTCAACCGATGATGTAGAAGAAAGCATCGAATATGACAACGAAGATACCACGACAAACGAGGAAAAATCGGAACCGCTCGTATCGCTCGACCATCTCACCGGCATAAAATCGGTAAAAGATAAACTGTCAATTTATGAACGCGTCGTTCGCTTTAATAAAATGCGAGCCGACAACGGATTGCCTTACGTAAAGGCCCCGCTTCACGCCATGTTTTTAGGCTCGCCTGGTACAGGCAAAACCACTGTAGCCAAATTGATGGGCGAGATGCTGCGGCGCGCCGGAGTCCTAAGCCGAGGACATGTCGTGGTAAAAGAACGAGCGACACTGCTCGGGCAAAACTACAACTCCGAGTCGGAAAAGACACTTAAAGCCCTCGAGGAGGCCCAAGGCGGCATTCTGTTCATCGATGAGGCATATCAGCTCTATCAGGGCGACGATCCCCGCGACCCTGGAAAATTTGTAATCGAAACATTGATGACAGCACTCGCCGACGAATCAAACCGTGACTGGATGCTCATACTTGCCGGTTATCCCGACAATATGATGAAAATGCTGAACATGAACCCGGGATTCAAGTCACGAATCCCCGACTCCAACATTTATGTATTTGACGACTACACTGAACAGGAGTTGATGGAGATCGCCGAAAACTACTTGACGAGCAATCATTACAGCCTGTCTGACGAAGCACGTTCGGCACTGGCCAAGCGAGTCAACATCGATTACCTCCATCGTGACAAGAACTTCGGCAATGCACGTTACATAATCAACATGATACAGACCGACATTCTGCCTGCAATGGCCCGGAGAGTGACCTCGGCTGAAACTTTCGATTGTAAAACTTTAACCGAGATACTGCCTTGCGACATACCAAGTCGCGACACAACACCTGCCAGACACTCCGAATCCCGTCAGCGCATCGGCTTCACAATCTGATCATCAACCATCCACACTCTATTCATCACCATCCCGGAATCCAGACCGATTCCGGGATTTTAACATTTAATCTATATGAGCAAACATATCAGCGATACACTATACCGAGTCGGCCACATAATGAGTTCCGACGAGGACCAGCCAATAGTAATGGACTTGCTTGTCGGCTTCAATTTTTCCGACGAGCTTGTCGTTGTCATCGACCTATTTGACTACGAAGAGCCGGCCTACAACTGTTCGACCGCAGCAATTGTCAATACCGACGATGCCCGCATAATGGCCCGCAGGCACAACATTGCCTACTCACAGCTTCCACGCTTCATTACCGAATGTATGGCTGAATGGCGGGAAATCATAAATCCCGGCCTCAATAATGTGAGGGATTGCTTCAAGGAAATCACCGAATGTCTACTCGACGAAGGCTGTCGCTTCCGCATAAAACGCACCCACGGCCCCAACGACTACATCTGCTGCTGACACCCCCACCCGAACCTCCCTCCACCTCTTCTCTGCCCACGCACCCTCGGCGGCATTTTGCATCTAAATGCCTCTAATATTGCTCTTAGCCGCATATTTCATATTGATTTAGATTGCCACCTCAAAAATTATCTGTAACTTTACGTTTAACATCAATGTATTGTATTCCGTAAGCAAGTTAAAAATGGAATCAAAAAAATAAGCAAGATAAAAATTGCAGCCCTCTTTTGATACTCTTGTAAGGATTTCAGAACTACTTGATATTGATGTTAAAGATTTAATTGTAAGCAATAAAGCATAGTCATGGACAAGAAAGAGATATTTAATAGAATTGAATATGTAGTGGCTTGTGTAGGAGCATTCGCCCAGCGGTATCAAATCTCCAATATGCAGGCCTACGCATATTTGCGCCGTTTCACAGGCATAGATTTCCTTCTCGACTGCTATGCTGCCGAGCATACCCTCTCCATTGACGATGCCGTTTCTGACCTTCAGATCATTTGCCAACGGGAAGGAGGTAAGATATGATACGACTCTATCACGGCTCCAACGTGGCCATTGAACAGATTGACCTTTCGCGCAGTAAGCGTGGCAAGGATTTTGGACAAGGATTCTATCTCAACGCCAATCCTGACCAAGCCATGGAGATGGCAGCTCGAACAACTCGATTCCTAAATGAGGGCGAACCAACATTATCATGCTTTGAGTTTGATGAAGACGAGACAATAAAGAACGGCTTGAACATAAAGATTTTTCCTGAATACTCCGAGGAATGGGCAGAATTTGTTGTGATGAACCGCAAGAATAATTCCGATGTTCAGGCTCATCCTTATGATATTGTAATCGGTCCGATTGCGGATGATACGGTTGGTGTGCAAATTCGCCGTTTCATAATGGGGTATTTGTCTGCCTCCGCATTAGTTGAAGAGCTGAAATTCCGTGGCGACCATGCAGTCCAATACTTCTTTGGTTCCCCCAAAGCTGTAGAACACTTAAAACGCATCGAATTATGACACAAGACATACAGTTTCAAATAGAATGCCTTGCGGCAGAACTCGCTGAAATGCTCATGGCAGAATATAACTGGGACATACACCGTGCTCTTGACGAACTGTATTTATCAACCACCTTCGCCAAGCTCAACGACCCCGAATGCGGCCTCTACTATCAAGGAGCCGTCTATATCTTCCAGTTCCTTAAATCCGAGATCGAAACCGGCAAAATCGCATAAACCAAATTATTAACTATTGCAATACTGCTTGACAGAGGCTGCAATGGGATGGAAAAGCATATCTTTTCAAACTAAATGCGACATGGAGAAAGATGATGGCAACGTTAGGATACATTGACAAGCTCTGGGACTTGGAGGATGCTGTTGAGGTTGTCGGTTGAAGCATCGCAATGGCAGCATGGCGATGACAGCATGGCGATAACAGCATGACAGGCGGCCCTCGGTGGGGAGGGTCGCCTGCGATGTTTCGGTGTATTCAATGAAGGGTGTTTACTTTGTCTTCGATTCAACTTCGGGGGCGATGAGCTTGTAGCCCTTGCCGTGGATGTTAATGATTTCAATCGAAGGATCATCCTTCAAGTGCTTACGCAGCTTGGTGATGTAAACATCCATCGAACGTGCATTGAAGTAGTTGTCGTCGATCCAGATGGTCTTAAGCGCGAAGTTACGTTCAAGAATCTCATTGACATGGGCACAGAGAAGGCTCAACAGCTCCGACTCCTTGGTGGTAAGCTTAGTCACCTTGTCGTCGATCATCAGCACTTGCTTCTGGGTGTCAAAAGTAAAGCGTCCGATCTTGTACATGGTAATCTCCTTACCCTTCTTTCCCTTTACACGACGCAATATGGCTTCGATACGGAACACGAGTTCCTCCATTGAGAAAGGTTTGGTGATATAGTCGTCGGCTCCGATTTTGAAGCCCTCAAGTATATCTTCCTTCAAAGACTTGGCGGTGAGGAAAATGATAGGAACCTCTGAATTGACAGTGCGAATTTCCTGTGCCAATGCAAATCCGTCCTTCTTAGGCATCATCACATCCAGGACACATAAATCGTATTTTCCCTTAAGGAATGCCTTATAACCGGCTTCTCCGTCAGGAAACAAGTCGGCATTGAATCCCTTTGCCTGAAGATATTCTCGCAGCAACATGCCAAGATTCTCGTCATCCTCGCATAGTAATATACGCAAACGCTCTTCCATAATAGTTTAATTTTTAGTAAGTGGTAATATAATTATAAATGTTGTTCCTATTCCAAGTTCGCTCTCTACGCGAATGTCGCCTTTCAACTCGGTAACCATCTTGTGGACATAAGCGAGTCCAAGACCGAAACCCTTCACATCATGGCGGTTGCCCGTAGATACGCGATAGAATTTTTCAAATATCTTTTTGAGATCGTCACGCTTTATGCCTATTCCGTTGTCGGATATCCTTATCTCAAAGCGGTTGCCCGAGATGTCGGCTGTAGCCACCTTAAGCATCAGCGGCTCATCCTCACGACGGTATTTAACAGCATTGTCGAGAAGGTTGAAAATGACATTGGTAAAATGCATTTCATCCACCTCGACTATAGCGTCATAAGCTGCAAGGTCGCTTTCAATCTTGCCTCCGTAGCTCTCGACCTTGAGCTTGAATGTCGACACAATGTTGGCGATTGCCTTGTTAGCGTCTATCTCCTGGAGTCGCAAAGTCGCCTTCTGACGGTCAAACATCGACATCTGCAACACCTTCTCCACCTGAAAACGCAGTCGCTTCGTTTCATCATTTATCACCGTGGCTATGTGCTGCATCATGGTGGGCGACTTGCGCACCGAGTCATCGTTTAGCATCTGCGCGGCAAGAGATATTGACGAAATGGGTGTCTTAAACTCATGCGTCATGTTGTTGATGAAGTCATTCTTCATCTCGGTAAGGCGTTTCTGCTTAAACGCTATGATGATGGTGTAGAGAAATATCACAAGCAGAATGAAGGTGAAGATAAACGACGGTATCATAAACTTGACCGACGAAAAGATGTAGTCCTTCTTGGTGGGGAAATACACCTTTATATAATTCATCTTGCTCACCGGATCGTTGGGGAACAGAGTCTGCACAAACATGTTGTTCTTGCCGGCATGGTTGGCCTCATAACCCGAAGAGCTGTAGATGACGCGTCCCGAACGATTGACGACGGCAAACTCAAACGGCAGGTTCAATCCGTTGTTCTCAAACTCGGAGTGCAGATAGCCCGCAACCGTGGCCGAGTCGGCACGCTCCACGATAGGACGGTTGCTCGACTGACTCAGGATATTTAGTATCACCTCATTCAGCAATCCTTTCTGATAGAGATACTGGCCGCGTATATTCTCCTGCATGTTGCGGTATCGGTCTTTGTTGACCTTACTGCCGCTTCGTTCAGTCAACGGCTTGACATCAAGGTTGTCGGCCTTCGGGAATGAATACTTCAGCGCATCCTTGCCGGGCAACGATGCGTCAAGCTGGGAATATATCGACTGCTCTATCGCAGCGGCATCCTCCTCAAGGAAATGCCGGGTTTCATCCTGTTCAAGCGTAGTGGAAACGCTATACAGGCTACGGCGCACACCTTCCGAGAATTGGTCGTCACGCATCCTGATTATGTTTTTCATATACATAATCTGAAGGTACAACAACCCGCAAAAGGTCAGCGCCATTATTATTGTCAAAAACCAGATAGTCGCTTTCTTCATATTTTAATTAATGTAGAACCTACATGAGGTTTCCATTTATATTATATAACGTTAACAATCTTAATCGTTAATTGTTTTTAAGCACATGCACTTATATTCATCGCAATTAACACTTAAATGCAAAATTAACATAATTAATATTCCAACCAAAATATTTTATCTATTTTTTCAAAACTTTTCCAATGTAACGTTTCATAATCAAAGATTTTTGAAACATAAGTAACATCCAAGGCATTAAATAGTGACTAATTTTGTAATAACCAATAATCAAAAAACATCATGAACCAGTTATTACAAATTTCAGCTTGTGCGGTGACTCTGTTGCTAAGCACATCGTTCATGGCTCAAGGCCAGGTAAAGGAGGACTTCGTTCCTTCAACCAAGAATCACCCCGGTAAGGAGTATCCCATGGTAAACTCTCAAGGTTATGCACGCTTCAAAGTTGACGCTCCCGAAGCAAAATCGGTAACCGTGACATTGGGTCTTGGTGGCAGCGGAGGCACAAAACTCGAAAAGCAGGCCGACGGCTCCTGGATGGGAACAACCGCAGGACCTATGGACGAAGGTTTCCACTACTATCACCTGATTGTCGACGACGGAACGTTTAACGACCCAGGCACACTTAACTACTTCGGCTCATGTCGTTGGGAAAGCGGTATCGAGATTCCCGCCCATGACCGTGACTTCTATGCTCTAAAGGATGTTCCCCACGGCAATGTACAGCAAGTACTGTTCAACTCACCGAGCACAGGCACCCATCAGCGCGCATTCGTTTACACTCCCCCGGAGTATGGAAAGAGCAACAAAAAATACCCCGTACTCTATCTTCAGCACGGATGGGGCGAGGACGAAACCGCATGGTCAAGCCAAGGTCACGCCAACCTTATCATGGATAACCTCATCGCCGAAGGCAAAATCGATCCGTTTATCATCGTGATGACCTACGGACTGACCAACAACATTAAGTTCGGAACCATCGACAAGTTTGACGCAAAGGAGTTTGAGAAGCTGCTTATCGACGAGCTCATACCCTATATCGACGCCAATTTCAACACAATTCCCGACAAAGATCATCGCGCAATGGCCGGACTTTCGATGGGAGGTGTTGAAACCAAGCTCATCACCACCCGTCGTCCCGAGGTATTCGGTTACTACGGACTGCTCAGCGGCGGAACCTACGCTCCCGAGGACTTGAAGGACAGCGGTGTGAAACTCGCCTTCATCAGCTGCGGAAGCAAGGAGAACCCCGAAGGCGTTACAGCCGCCGCCAAAGCCTTGAAGGATGCAGGCTACAATGCCGTGTCCTACGTTTCGCCCGGCACAGCCCATGAATTCCTCACCTGGCGCCGCAGCCTCTATCAACTCGCACCGATGTTGTTCAAATAATAAGAGTTCATTGACTCCGTCACAACAATAAGAGCCAACCCACAATAAGCTTTCGACTGTCACCTCAATGATTGTCGAAAGCTTTTTTTAAGTCATATATTATCTAATATTTCCCAATATCACTTTTTTTACGTACTTTTGAAGCTCAATTTAAATTATTGACCGAGTAAATGAAGAATTTATTGTTGCGAAGCCTTTCGGGAGCCATATATGTGGCTCTAATCGTGGCGGCCATACTCATAAACCGATGGACATTCCTCGCGTTATGTCTGTTGTTTGCAATATTGGCGCTTATTGAATTTTTCAAATTAAGTCATGTAAGCACCGCCAAAAAGAGTACGGCTACATGCATAGTCGACATTTTGGGAGCAATCGCACTTATCACCTCGACATGGTGTGCCGTGTCATTCAATATATACACACCGTTTGCCGCCTATCTGGGCTATTTCCTTGTACGCTTCATCATGCAGCTGTACGTCCAGGACAAATCTCCGCTGGTCAATCTTGCCTACTCCATGATGGGTCAACTCTACATCGGCTTCCCCCTGGCTATGATGTCGTGCATATATGCCATATCGCCCTACCTCGTATTGGCGATGTTCATTTTTATATGGCTCAACGACACCGGAGCCTTCATCGTAGGCAGCTCTATAGGCCGTCACCCGTTGTTCCCGCGCATATCTCCCAAGAAGTCATGGGAGGGATTCTGGGGCGGATTGGTGTTCTGCATCGCCACCGCACTGCTCATCATGAACCTGTGGCCTGCGACATTCGCACCCGTGAAGCTATCGCTTATGGTGGCCATGTCGGTTGTCGTGTCGATATTCGCCACATGGGGCGATCTCGTCGAATCGATGATAAAGCGCACCCTGCACGTAAAGGATTCAGGCACCATAATGCCCGGTCACGGAGGCATACTCGACCGCATCGACTCGCTGCTGTGCGTTTCACCCGCGGTGCTGTGCTACCTGCTATTGATTCTGTATCTGTAACATCATAAACTTCAATATAAACTATGAGCGATCAGCGATATGACATGCGTGGAGTATCGGCCTCAAAGGAGGATGTCCACAATGCAATCAAGAATGTTGACAAAGGTCTTTACCCAAAAGCTTTCTGTAAAATCATTCCCGACTACCTCGGCAATGATTCGGAGTACTGCAACATAATGCACGCCGACGGAGCCGGAACCAAATCATCATTAGCCTATATATATTGGAAAGAAACCGGCGACCTGAGCGTGTGGAAAGGCATAGCACAGGATGCCCTTATAATGAACATCGACGACCTGCTCTGTGTAGGCGCGACCGACAACATACTCGTAAGCTCGACAATCGGGCGCAACAAGATGCTGATTCCTGGCGAAGTAATAGCCGCCATAATCAACGGCACCGAAGAACTGCTTGAAGAGCTTCGCGGAATGGGAGTGTCGATATACAGCACCGGAGGTGAAACAGCCGATGTCGGCGACCTCGTTCGCACGATAATCGTCGACAGCACGGTAACATGCCGCATGCGTCGCAGCGACATAATCGACAACGCCAACATAAAGGGCGGTGATGTGATCGTGGGACTTGCCAGCTACGGCCAGGCCGCTTATGAAAAAGAGTATAACGGCGGAATGGGTTCCAACGGATTGACTTCGGCGCGTCACGATGTGTTTAAGCACGACCTCGCTGTCAAGTATCCCGAAAGCTATGATGCAGCAGTGCCTGTAGAGCTGGTATATTCAGGTTCGATGGGCCTCACCGACGCCGTCGACAACGCGCCTGTCAACGCCGGTAAGCTCGTTCTGTCGCCCACCCGCACTTACGCCCCCGTTATCAAGAAGCTTCTCGACGAGATGCGTGACAAGATTGACGGAATGGTACACTGCTCGGGCGGCGCCCAGACAAAAGTGATGCACTTTGTCACCGACAAGCATGTGATAAAGGACAACCTATTCCCCGTTCCTCCTCTGTTTGACCTGATTCAGCGCGAATCGGGAACCGACTGGAAAGAGATGTACAAGGTGTTCAACATGGGTCACCGCATGGAGATATACGTATCACCCGAGGATGCTGCCCGCGTCATCGAGATTTCCGAATCAATGGGCATCCCGGCCCGCATCATCGGACGCGTGGAAGATGCTCCGACCAATATGCTCACCATCATCTCGGATAAGGGCACATTCAAGTATTAACAGGCTTCTAAAAGCGCGACATCATGCGTAGTCTTGCAACAATGTTACTATCGGTGTTGCTGGTGTGCACCCTGGCATATTCATGTCGAGGCGGCTCAACCTCCGAATCAGCCGAGGCCGCCGATTCCATACACAGCATCCCCGACACGTTAAGAGTGGGAACTCTCTACAGTCCCCTCTCCTACTTCATCTACCGTGAGGAACAGATGGGCTACGACTACGACCTTATAAAGCAGTTTGGTGTCGACAAAGGAGTTTATATCGACCTTGTCGTGGCTCCAAGCATCTCCTCGCTGCTTGAAATGCTCGACTCGGGCAAAGTGGACCTTGCCGCTTACGAAATCCCAATAATAGCCGCCAACCGCGACAGGGTGATTCCCTGCGGTGTTGAAAACATAACGCATCAGGTGCTCGTGCAACCCAAAGGCAATCCCGACTCACTCATCACCGATGTAACGCAGCTTGTAGGGCGTGAAGTCTACGTAGAGAAAGATTCCAAGTACCAGCATCGTCTTGCCAATCTCAACGATGAACTGGGGGGAGGCATAATGATGCACGTTGTCGACCAGGACACATTGATTACCGAGGACCTTATAGAAATGGTGTCATCAGGCAAAATTCCATTGACTATTGTAGACAGCGACATTGCCCGACTGAATAAAACCTACTATAATTCCCTCGATGTGTCGCTTGAAGTGAGTTTCCCTCAACGTTCGTCATGGGGAGTGCCTATTGACAAAGCATGGCTGGCCGACAGCATAAACGCATGGATAGACAGCAGTGAGCCGCGACAGGCTCAGGAGAAGTTGCTGAAGCGTTACTTCGAGCTGAGCAAAAACAGCCCGTCGCTGTCGCTCGACCTGTCGAAAGGCCGAATGTCGCCCTACGACAACCTTTTCAAGAAATATGCCAAAGATATTGGTTGGGACTGGCGAATGCTTGCCTCACAAGGATATGCCGAAAGCAGGTTTGACACCACGGTTGTGTCATGGGCCGGAGCACGCGGACTCATGCAGATCATGCCCCGCACGGCACGTGCCTACGGACTGTCGATGAACCGCATCTCCAATCCCGAAGCGAGCATAAGCACAGCTACGGCGATAATACGCGACCTCGACAAGTCGCTGTCACGTTACGTTCCCGACCCCGAGGAGCGGAAAAAGTTTGTAGTCGCAGCCTACAACTCGGGCATTGCACACATATACGATGCAATAGCGTTGGCTCGAAAATACGGCAAAAACCCGCAAGTGTGGAGTGGAAACGTGGCCGAAGCACTGCTGATGAAAGCAAATCCCGACTATTACAACGACCCTGTGTGTAAATACGGATACTTTCGTGGCAAGGAAACAACAAATTACGTGATAAAAGTGTTTGATATGTACAACCGGGCTCGTAAAAACGTGCCTGTTTGAATTATGTTTCATACTATTAGCATAATCACATTATAATTTAATCAACTATCTATTATGAAAAAAAAGTATCTGAGTGTTGCTCTCGTAATCGCTTTAGCCGGTTCGATGTTGACAACATCCTGTATTGGTAACTTTGCTCTTACCAACAAACTATTGGCGTGGAACAAGACTATCAGCAACAAGTTTGTGAACGAACTCGTATTCTTCGCATTCTGGATTATCCCGGTATACGAAGTTTCAGCACTGGCTGATGTACTCGTGTTCAACACAATCGAGTTCTGGAGCGGTAACAACCCCGTGGCTTGCGGTAAGAAAGTAATAGACGGACAGGACGGCCGCTACCTCGTTGAGTGCGACGGCAAGGGTTACACCATCACAAGCGAAAACGACAACAGCGTCGTACGCCTTGACTTCGATGCAGCCGACGATTCATGGAGTGTAAGAGTCAACGAGGGCGAAAGCTACAAGCTCATGACATTCATCGACGACTCTCATGTAAAGATGATCTCCCCCGACGGATCAATGCAGGTTGTCGAACTGTCACAGAGTGGAGTTTGGGCTTACCAGCAGACAGCTACTCAGGCAGCATTCGCAATGAAATAATCGATTTTATAAAAAAACATAAATAATGGCCGTGCCGCGTTATGTGACACGGCCACTATTTTTACATTAAGCCTATATGTCGTAACTTTGAATAGAAATAACGACATCAACTATGATTTGCAAGATATTTTCACTATTGACCGCAGCATCAATAACGCTTCCCGCTTCAGCGCAAAGCACCGAGGTTCAACTCGCCAAGCCTCTTAACATTCCGCTATACTTGAGCGGAAACTTCGGCGAGTTACGCAGCAACCACTTCCATTCGGGACTCGACTTCAAGACCCAGGGACGCACCGGCATCCCCGTACACAGTGCCGACGACGGATATGTGTCACGCATAGTCGTGTCACCTTGGGGATTCGGACGTGCTATCTACATCACCCATCCGTCTACGGGGCTCACCACCGTCTACGGTCACCTGAGTTCGTTCTCACCTAAAATAGACAATCCGGTGCGAAAGCGCCAATATGAAAAAGAGTCATTTGCCGTCGACCTTGAGTTTGCGCCCGATGAAATTCCGGTAAAACGCGGCGAGCAGATAGCCTTGAGTGGAAACTCGGGATCGTCGGGCGGCCCGCATCTCCACATGGATGTGCGTGACACCAAGACCGAGGAGGCCCTCGATCCAATGCCCTACTTTAAGCAATACATCACCGACAAGGTGGCTCCCGAACTGCGCTCACTGGCGCTATACCCTGTCAACGGCGAAGGCGTGGTCAACGGCGGCTCGTCACCCGTAACCCACTCGCCCCAGCAGACATCGGAACCTTTCAAGGCTTGGGGCAAAGTGACACCGGCCATAAAAGCCTACGACAAGATGTCGGGCACCTCCAATATCTACGGCGTTAAGTATCTCACACTCACCGTCGACGGCAATCCGGTCTACAAGCGTGTCATCGACCGATTCAGCTTCGACAACACTCGCGGAATCAACACAATCGTCGACTATGCCGGCGTAGTGCGCAACAACTCATGGATGATGACATCGCGTGTTGCCGCCGCCCGTCCACTCGGCGACATGATTGAAGCCGTCGACAACGGCGTACTCGACATCAACGAGGAGCGTGACTACAAGTGCTTGTGGATTCTTGAGGATGAACACGGCAACACCCGCCGCGTACCGTTCACCATAACGGGAGTGCGTCACGACATACCCGAGGCTATCCATAAAGGTGACATGCTGTCGTGGAAAGGCCACAACGTTTACTCGGGCAACGGCATAAAAGCGTCATTCCCTGCCGGTACATTCTACGACGACATATACCTGAAAGTGACTTCCGAACCGATTGTCGGCTACGTGACCGACCGATTCACCGTAGGCGACCCCACAATCCCAGTAAGCGGCGAATACACAATCGAAATCGACATTGACCGTGACACCGTACCCGACAAAAACAAATATTGCCTCGTGCGCATCGACGGGAAGCGCCGCTCAGCTGTCGACGCAAAATATGTCGACGGCAAGATGCAAGGAACCCCCAACCGATTAGGGTCATTTGCCGTAACTACCGACACGCGTCCTCCGGTCATAAAGCCCGAAGCGCGGGCCAACTGGGGAAAGCGTGGACGAGTTAGTTATATAATCTCGGACAATCTCAGCGGAATCACCGAATATCGTGGTGAAATCGACGGGAAATGGGCGATGTTTGAACTCGACGGAAAAACGGGACGACTCTCGTTTACCATGGATCCGTCACGCTTTACCCGAAACGCCAACCATCAGGTTGTGCTTAAAGTAACCGACCGATGCGGCAACACTTCGGAGCATAAATCCAATTTCCGATGGTAGTAACTTTATTTAATAAAATTGGAGTAACTATTTTAACAATAGATTTGCTTTAGATAACTCAAAACACTATCTTTGCCTTATAAATATATTTCTAAATACCAAAAAAAATCGATATGGAAAATGACGAACTTATGAAGGTCGTAACCGAAAAAGCCAATCTGTGGCTTGGTGACGGCTATGACGAAGCCACCAAAGCTGAAGTACGACGCATGCTAAATGCTGAAGATAAGACCGAACTCATTGATTCATTCTATCGTGACCTCGAATTCGGAACCGGTGGATTGCGCGGCATCATGGGTGCAGGCAGCAACCGCATGAACAAATACACCGTAGGTGCAGCAACCCAGGGCCTTGCCAACTATCTTAAGGAGGCTTTTGCCGAACTGCCCGAAATAGCAGTTGTAGTTGGTCACGACGTGCGCAACAACAGCCGTGAATATGCTGAAATCGTTGCCGACATCTTCTCGGCCAACGGCATCAAGGTGTATCTGTTTGACAGCTTCCGCCCCACTCCCGAACTTTCATTCGCAATCCGCGAACTCGGCTGCCAAAGCGGTGTCAACATCACAGCTTCACACAACCCCAAGGAGTATAACGGCTATAAGGCCTATTGGTCAGACGGCGCTCAGATTATCGCTCCCCATGATGTCAACATCATTGACAATGTAAACAAAATCAAGAGCGTAAGCGAAATCAAGTTTGAGGGCGACAAGTCCAAGATCGTCATCATCGGCGATGAAATGGACCAGAAGTTCCTCACCGCAATCAAGGGCCTTCAGCTCAGCCCCGAAGCCGTGGCTCAATATCACGACCTCAAGCTCGTCTACACCCCTATCCACGGAACAGGCGTGAAGCTGATCCCCGCATCACTGCGCAACTACGGATTCACCAACATCATCAACGTTCCCGAACAGGATGTGCCCAGCGGTGACTTCCCCACCGTTGAGTCGCCCAACCCCGAAGTTCCCTCGGCTATGGCAATGGCCATCGCAAAGGCTAAGGAAGTGGAAGCCGACCTCATCCTCGCATCGGACCCCGATGCCGACCGTATCGGCTGTGTGCTTCGTGACGACAACGGCGAGTATGTGCTCATCAATGGCAACCAGATTGTCATGATACTTCTCAACTACATCATGACCCGCAATAAGGAGCTCGGCCGCATCACAGGCAAGGAGTACATCGTAAAGACCATCGTGACAACCGAAACAATAAAGTCAATCGCCGACCAGAACGGCTTCAAGATGTATGACTGCTACACCGGCTTCAAATGGATCGCAGCCGTAATCCGCGACAATGAGGGCGTAGGACGCTACCTCGGCGGCGGTGAAGAGAGCTACGGATTCCTCGCTGAGGACTTCTGCCGCGACAAGGACGCCGTATCGGCTATATCACTCATGGCCGAAGCTCTTGCATGGGCCAAGACCAAGGGCATGAACTTCCTCCAGATGCTTCAGGACATATACATCAAGTACGGATACTCTCGCGAAGCAGGTGTTTCACTCGTGCGCAAGGGCAAATCGGGCGCCGAAGAGATTATCGCCATCATGAAGGAGTTCCGCGCCAATCCTCCCAAGCAGATTGCAGGCAGCGATGTAGTCATCGTCAAGGATTATGCCGATCTGAACATGAAGAACCTCAAGACCGGCGAAGTCACCAAGATGGACATGCCCACAACAAGCAATGTACTCCAGTACTTCACCGAGGACGGCACAAAGATTTCCATACGCCCGTCAGGTACCGAGCCCAAGATTAAGTTCTATGTCGAAGTCAAAGGCTCGATGAAGACCAACGCCGACTATGCCGACGCCAACAACAAGGCCGACGCTAAGATTGAAGCCGTCAAGAAAGATCTTGGCATCGATTAATCAAGACTATATTATCGTCATCATAAATAAGCGGGCGCCCCAACAAGCGCCCGCATTTTTAAATCATAGCTATGGAAGTCGTTTACGAGGACAATCACCTGCTTGTAGTCAACAAGGCTCCCGGTGAAATAGTGCAAGGCGACAAGACCGGCGACACACCGCTTGTCGAAACGCTCAAATTATGGTTGAAGGAGAAGTATGCCAAACCAGGCAACGTATTCTGCGGAGTCGTACACCGTCTTGACAGGCCGGTGGGCGGCCTTGTCATATTCGCCAAGACATCAAAGGCCCTGTCGCGACTCAACGAAATGTTTCGCAACGGCGAGGTAAACAAAACCTATTGGGCCATAACGCGCAACCTTCCTCCTAAAGAGGAGGACACGCTCACCCACTACATAACCACCACCGAGCGAAACAACAAGTCCTATGCCTCGTTGACCGAAAAGAAAGGCTCGCAGAAAGCCGTGCTCAAATACCGTCACATCGCATCGACCGACCGCTATCATCTGCTTGAAGTGAATCTGCTCACTGGCCGCAAGCATCAGATAAGAGTGCAGCTCTCGGCCATAGGATGTCCCATAAAAGGTGATCTGAAATACGGTGACAAGCGCAGCAATCCCGACGGAAGCATATCGTTGATGTCACATCGCATTGAGTTCACGCATCCGGTCAGCGGTAACAAAATAGATGTAACGGCACCGGTTCCCGACGACAATCTGTGGCGAGCGCTTGATGAGTCAATAAAAAAGGAGGGTTGAGCCCTCCTTTTTTATTTTAAAGCCTGTTGTCAGGCATCTACAGATCATAGAACTTGGTAAACGCCTTTATCGTGTAGAGGTGATCGTCGACCGATGCAGTTTCTCTTACCGAGTGCATGGCCCACAAAGCCGCACCCATGTCGACGCCCCGGAGGTCGATTTGCGAAGTGAGTATGTTGCCGAGTGTCGAGCCTCCGGCCACATCGGAGTGGTTGACGAAGTATTGACAGGGCACTCCGGCCTCGTCGCATATAGTCTTGAACACCGCCGCCGAATCGGCATCGGTCATATACTTGCAATTGGCATTTATCTTGATTACCGGACCGCCACCCACTACCGGATGATTGGTGGGATCATGCTTCTCCGCATAGTTGGGATGCAGGGCATGAGCATTGTCGGCCGACACCATGAATGAATTTGACACAGCTCTCAGATAGTCTTCCTCGTTTCCGCCAAGCGACATGGTTATTCTGCGACATATATGTTCCAGCACCGGCGATGCTGCGCCCTGCTTCGTGCCCGAACCGGTTTCCTCGTTGTCAAATATAGCCATAACACGCGTCATCCTGCACATATCCGATGAAGCAAGCAGAGCCGAAACGGCAGCGTGTACCATCGACAAATCGTCAAGACGGCCTGAAGTGATGAACTCATTGTTAACTCCCACCATGCAAGCCTTAGTGGTGTCATAGAGCGACAAGTCAAAGTCGATTATGTCATTTGACGCCACTCCGAGTTCTTCGGCTACAAAACGATGAAGGAAACCGTCACGCTCGGCCTGCTGCTTGATGATGCCCAAAACCGGGAGCATATCCTTCTGCTTGGACAGCGGATTGCCTTCGTTGACCTGACGGTTGAAGTGAATAGCCAGATGCGGTATGGTCATGATAGGACGATTGACGCGCAACAGCCGTGTTTCAGGATTAAAGGGGTCGTTGCTGCGCAACAACACGCGCCCGGCAATCGACAGCGGGCGGTCAAACCACGTGTATAGTATAGGGCCTCCGTAGACCTCGGTATTCAGTTTCATGACACCTCCGTCGCTCATCATTTCGGGACGGGGCTTGATGCGGAATCCGGGAGAGTCGCTGTGAGCCGATATAATCTTGAATCCCGATGAAGCGTCACATTCACCCACAATAAATGCAAAGAGCGCCGAGTGATTCTTTATCGTATAGTATTTCCCACCCGGCTTCAACGACCATGCGTCACGCGGGTCAAGCTTCTTGAATCCATGAGAGTCAAGCATCGATGCAAGAGTGTCAACGGCCAAAAAGTTGCACACACCGGCATCCATAAATTCCATAAGTCCCTCGATAGAGGCGTTGTATTTCTCCATATCACTTATTTTAAGGGTTAACTTTAAATTAAAAAGATACTGTAATCAAAGATACGAATAAGTCGAGTGCAATGCCAAATGTATTTGAGCATTGCCAAGCGTGAGTATCTAAGACTATAGTCAAAGATACGAATAAATTTTGATTTTGGCGAGCGTAAGAGCCGTTAACATTTATTGTCGTACCGGCTCTAAGCATCGATAACGGGGTACAAATCTTTACGTTTGTTTCGTTAAGTTGTGCAATATATGTTAATTATCGGCATTCACAGTTAAAAATAAGGTCATAATTAGAATGAATCTATTATATTTTAACATTATTTTAACAATAGGGGGGGATAAAACGATATTTTTGTATAACTTTGTCGCACAAACAATATTTTTTTCAAATTTGCTGCAACCTTTAATCAGCTTGTTGCGTCTAAAAAGCAAAATTCATCCACATAACAGTGCAATGATACATTTAGAAGATATCAATAAAACTTATCCCGGCGCTGTGCCCCTGCATGTTCTGAAAGGAATCAACCTCGACATCGCACGTGGCGAACTCGTTTCAATCATGGGAGCATCGGGTTCCGGAAAGTCAACTCTGCTCAACATCCTGGGCATTCTCGACAACTACGATACCGGAGAGTACATCCTCGACGGTACGCTGATAAAAAACCTCAGTGAAAACCGGGCCGCCGAGCTTCGCAATAAGCTAATCGGATTTGTGTTCCAGTCATTCAACCTCATCAACTACAAGAATGCGGTTGAAAATGTAGCCCTGCCGCTGTTTTACCAAGGCGTGTCACGCCGCAAGCGCAACGCACTTGCACTTGAGCAGCTCGACCGCATGGGACTTGCCGACTGGGCTCACCATCTTCCCGGAGAGCTGTCGGGCGGACAGAAACAGCGCGTGGCCATAGCCCGTGCACTTATAACCAACCCGGCAATAATTCTTGCCGATGAGCCCACGGGAGCACTCGACAGCAAAACTTCGGTCGATGTGATGCAGGTGTTCCGGCAACTGAACTCCGAAGGCATGACAATCGTAATCGTAACCCACGACCCCAATGTGGGAGCACAGACCAACCGAATCATACGAATTTCCGACGGAATAATAACCCAATAACCCCGACAACACAAAATGTTTGACCTTATCAACGAAATATGGCAAACGATGCGCACCAACAAACTGCGCACCGCACTTACCGGACTTGCCGTTGCCTGGGGTATATTCATGCTTATCATATTACTTGGAATATCCAAAGGGGTGCTCACCTCATTTCAGTCATCGTCACTTGCCCAGAATCCCAACAAGATCAACGTATATCCCGGCAATACATCAATGCCTTACAAAGGATTAAAGGAGGGACGATACATACAGCTGCGTGACCGGAATCTGGATGAAATCAAAAACGACAATCCCAACTATGTAGCTTCGGCAACGGCCGAAATGAATCAAAGCGGCACAATATCGACTCCGCTCGACTACATTACCACAAGCTATTCAGGTGTATTTCCCGGAACCGAAAAAATGTTGCAGCTGCCCATGATATACGGACGCTTCATCAATGAAAAGGACCTCAATGACATGCGCAAGGTAATCGTGCTCAACAAGAAGGATGCCGAAACGCTTTTCAAAAACATCGGTTCATCAATAGGCAAGACTGTCGATGTCAACGGAATAGCATTCACCTTGGTAGGAATATACGAACATGAATGGCGCAGCGGCACCTTCATTCCCTATACGACCGCTCGCGCGTTATCGGGATTTGACGACAAAGTCTACTCCATCCAAGTCGACATAAAAGGGGTTAAAAACATGGAAGATGCCGAGCGCGTAGAGCGCAACATCAAATCCACGTTGGCCAAATACAATCAGTTTGACCCCGATGATGAGAGCGCGGTGTGGATGTGGAATCGCTTTTCATCCTATCTCAACAGCCAGGAAGCGGCAGGCGTTCTCAACACAGCCATGTGGGTGATCGGTTTGCTTACGCTTATAACCGGCATAGTGGGAGTCAGCAACATCATGTTTGTATCGGTTCGCGAACGCACTCATGAAATAGGCATACGACGCGCCATTGGAGCCCGCCCCCATAACATATTGCTTCAGGTGATAATCGAAAGCGTGGCAATGACGACCCTGTTCGGTTATATAGGAATACTGCTCGGCACGATAGGCAATGAAATAATGGCGCAGGTATTTGCCGACGGAGATTTCATAAAGGACCCGAGGGTCGACCTGTCACTCGCCATTGAAGTAACGGTGGTGCTCATCGTGTCGGGAGCTCTTGCAGGAATATTCCCGGCGATGCGAGCCTTGAAGATACGCCCTGTCGAAGCATTGAGAACTGAATAAACCATTCAAACGACAACAATGAAAAATCCTATATTCGACATAGACAACTGGAAGGAGATAACCGCCACTCTTGCCCGCAACAAGATACGCACATTCCTCACCGCATTCGGAATCTTCTGGGGCACTGCAATGCTTGCAATGCTGTGGGGAGGAGCCCAAGGAATGCAGCGCATGTTACGCGGACAATTTGAAGGCTTCGCGACAAACTCGGCAATAATTGCATCCAACCGCACAAGCATGCCTTACAAAGGATATAAAAAGGGCATGTACTGGTCACTGACACAGACCGACATCGACAACATACGCCACAGTGTAAGCGATATAAAAGCAATGAGCGCAGTGTCCAATCGATCGGCCTCGCTGCATTACGGCACAAAGAGTTACGAAGCATCGGTGCAAGGAGTCGAAAGCGCATTCCCTGAAATATTCACTCCTGTAATATATAGCGGACGCTTCATAAACGAAGCTGACGAGCGCGACAGCAAGAAAGTGTGCTGCATAGGCAAGCGCGTGGCCGGAGAACTCTTCGGCAGCACCGATCCCCTCGGCAAATTCATCGAGGTAAACAACATTTACTACCGCGTTGTGGGAGTCGTCGGACAGGAATCGGAAGTGCAGATTAACGGTGATGTCGACAACATGATCACAATACCGCTGTCGACGATGCGCAAAGCCTACAACCTCGGTACACGTGTCGACATGGCTCTGATAGATGTAAAAAGCGGTCACACTCCTGCCGAACTGCAACCACAAATCGAACGCATAATACGACTGTCACATCCGATACATCCCGATGACAAGCGAGCAATCATGTATATGGACATCTCGGAGGAGTTTGACATGATCGACAAGATGTTTACCGGTGTCGATGTGCTGGTGCTGTTCGTTGGATTCGGATCGCTCCTTGCCGGAATCATAGGCGTGGGCAACATCATGTGGATCATCGTCAAGGAACGCACCCAGGAGATAGGAATACGCCGAGCAATCGGAGCAAAGCCGCGTGACATAATCATGCAGGTTCTGTCGGAAAGCATCGTGCTGACCGTCATTGCCGGAATAGCCGGGATATGCTTCGCCTCGGGAATACTCGCAATAGCCGAAATGATAACACCGCCCATCAACGAAGAGCCTCTACCCTTCCAGCTTACATTCTATTCGGCTATAATAATCCTGGTAGTGTTCCTGACGCTCGGAACGGCAGCCGGAACAATACCCGCCATAAAGGCGATGCGCATAAAACCCATCGAGGCACTTAACGATAAATAAAACAAATAACATCATAACTTAAAATGAAAAAGTTTTTCCGAATTTTGCTTTGGACGATTATCGCAGTGATATTCGTAGGCACGTTTGTCTATCTTTTCTACAACTCCAAGAAGAAAGATACGATTTATGAAATTGTTACGCCCGAAATAGGCAATATCGAACGCACGACAGTGCTCACCGGCAAGATAGAGCCGCGTGACGAAATCGAAATCAAGCCGCAGATTTCCGGTATAATATCGGAGATAAATGTAGAGCCCGGCGACATTGTAAAGGAGGGCGACATAATCGCTAAAATCAAGGTCATCCCCGAAGAGTCGCAGCTGTCATCGGCCCAAAACCGCGTCGATGTGGCTAAGATATCGCTCGAGCAGTCAAAACTGGTGTATGAACGCACAAAGACATTGTACGACAAGAAGTTTGTGAGCCGCGAAGAGTATGAGCAGGCCCTGACCGACTACCGCAAGTCGCAGCAGGAACTTGAGTCGGCCATCGACGCACTCTCGATCGTGCGTGACGGTATATCGACAGCCAATGCTCAACAGAGCAACACACTTGTGCGTGCAACAATCGACGGCCTCATCCTTGAAGTGCCCGTGAAGGTGGGTACATCGGTAATCCAGGCCAATACAATGAACGACGGTACCACGGTTGCCAAGATAGCCAACATGAACGACCTCCTCTTCATAGGAAAAGTCGACGAAACCGAGGTGGGCCAGATAAAGACCGGCATGAACACAAAGATTTCAATCGGCGCCATTCCCGATGTAACACCCGATGCCGTGATAGAATACATCGCACCTAAAAGCACCGAAGAAAACGGGTCCAACACATTTGAGCTCAAGGCGGCCATAACAGTACCCGATTCAGTACAGCTACGCGCCGGCTACAGCGCAAACGCCACCATTAACCTGAGCGGAGTTTCCAATGTGCTCACAGTGCCTGAAGGAGTGATCGAATGGGTAGGCGACAGCACATTTGTGTATTGCCTCACATCCGAAGAACCCGTGCAGCAGTTTGAACGCCGCGCAGTAACCACCGGACTTTCCAACGGCATCAATATCGAGGTGAAATCGGGCATCGACAAGGATGTCAAGCTCCGTGGTAATGAAAAGAAAGATTAACGCCATCACAACAACGAAAGTCATGAAACGTATCATAGCGATGTTGACAATCGCCACGGCCTCCACCGTCACGATGTGGGCCGACACATGGAGCCTCGACAGCTGCATAAATTACGCCGTTGAGCACAATCTGACCGTAAAGACGCGTCAAAACGACATCGAATCATCGAAACTGAGCGTGACATCGGCCAAATCGCAACTGCTTCCCAACGTATCGGCAAGCGCAGGACAATCCTGGAGCATAGGACGAGGACTTACCGCCGAAAACACCTATGCCAACCGAAACACCTCCAATACACAGTGGGGCGCATCGTTCACCCTCCCGGTGTTCAACGGATTGTCGACCGTGCGTCAGATACAACTCGCCAAGGCCAATCTTTCCACTGTGATTGAGCAGTATGCCGCCGCAAAGGACGACATAACGCTGAATGTAATCACAGCCTACCTGCAGGTTCTGTACAACAGGGAGCTTCATGAAGTAGCCTTGAACCAGGTTGAACTGTCGACCTACGAGATGACGCGCCAGAGAGCACTGCTCGAAGCGGGAAAGATACCCGAAGTCGACCTGCTTGAAGCCGAGTCGCAGCTCGCACAGGACAAGCTGCAGGCAACTACCACAGCCAACGACACCCGCCTCGCGCTTGTCGACCTTGCTCAGTTGCTTGAACTCGACGACATCGACAACTTCGACATAACGACTCTCGATGGTGAGGAACAGCCCATCCTTCCTGCCGAATCGGTCTACAACAATGCGTTGAACATCAATCACACCCTGAAGGCTGCGCGAGGTGAAATAGCGGCTGCGGAGCGCAACATCTCGGTTGCTCAAAGCGGCTACATACCCCGCCTGTCATTCAACGCCGGAATAGGCAGCAGCTACTATACGGTAACGGGAATGGAGCATCCGTCGTTCAGCCGACAGATGAAGGACAACTTCAACACCTACTTCGGATTCTCGTTGAGCATACCCATATTTGACGGACTTTCGACACGCAACTCGGTAAAGCGCGCACGCGTACAGCACGTTGCCTCAAAGTTGCAGTATCAGGATGCCGAAAACCGCCTGTACAAGACCATTCAGCAAGCCTATTATCAGGCAGTAAGCGCACAGGAACGCTCAAAGTCATGCCTCATCGCCGAAGATGCCGCCAACAAAGCCTTTGAAGCGATGCGCGAAAAGTATAACTTGGGACGAGCCACGCCGAGCGAGTATGAGCAGGCCAAGAACAAGGCACTGCGCACCACAGCCGAGCGCATACAAGCTCATTATGAACTCATACTGCGCACCCGCATCCTGAATTTCTACGACACGGGACGCTATTGATTGTCACCGCTGCCGTATTGCTCAAGATACGCCTCACAAGCCGTTGCAAGCTCTTCGTACCATTCACGACCGAAGTAGCTTGTCAACGGCTCTTTTAAAAATTTATAGAGCCTGATTCCCTCCTTCTTGCCAAGCACTTCGGCGCAACGGCATATTTTCCAGCGATGATAATTCACGGCCGTAAATGAGGGATATTTGGTAATTCTCACGGGATAAAGATAACATGACGCAGGCTTGCGGAAATCGCTTATGCGTCCCTCACGGTAAGCCTTTTCAATGGCGCATTGACACATCCCCCCGGGGCCGTAACATGTAAACACGCAGTTGCGTCCGTCGACAATTGTAGTGACAAGGTCGCCCTCTTCATCGACATAGCCCACCCCACGCTCGGCTATCTCACGCTGCGCCGCAGGAGTGAGGTCGTCATGTATCACCGGAAGTATCTCCTCCAACTTCTTATACTCCTCTTGCGTTATGGGTGCGCCTGCGTCACCTTCTATGCAGCACTCGCCAAGACACTTGTCGAGGTCGCAACAAAAATATTGCTCGGCAAGGTCGAGCGTTACCAATGTATCTTTAATCTGCAGCATAATTTGTTGCTCTTCTTCCATTTATCAATTATTTAATATCCTGAATATATCACGGTGGAACCCAAAAGCCGATCGTATCGCGCACCGGGTTCCCTATAGTACACGCTTACAAGATATTCGTTAACCGTCGGATGACAGTCGCCTTCAATTACCGATGTCACGCCACGCTTTCCACCCTTCGGCACAGCAAGATACTGATAATTATAGGCACCTTGCTTGAGCAGCAAAGCACCGCGATAAGAGCTGGATTCAGCATCGTAACGCATCATGCTTTCAGGCGAGAATCTGCGACAGGTCATGTCGCCGTCTATATATATGTCGTAATCATAGAGCTCGGGCATGTCGAGAGTAAAGTGCGTTATTGTATAGTCGGCCTCCACATTACTGTCGTCAGAGTTATATTCACGCACCTTGAAACGGCCATGCTGCGTGCTGTCGTAACGGTATTGCTCCCCCACTCTCGGGGCATCGCGAAATAGCGTCACATGATAGTAGGGATATTCGTAATCGATGCTCTCCACACCCATCATCGGGAAATCGACCGATGTGTTCTCAAACCGCCTGTACTCATTGCCTCCGGGGAAAATCAGATTGCGCAAATGCTCGTAATAGGCTATTCGTCCGTTGATGCGTTGCGGAGATTCAAGCATGACGACATCGTCGGTGCGACCGTTACGTGACACTACGACCTTTAAGTCTGACAACATATTCTTCACATCGACACCTGAGGCATCAACAGTAAAGCTCAGCTGCTGATTTCCGTTGTCACTTCCGGTATCGGTGCGTGACGATGCCTCACCGTTTATCCTCACTTTGGATTCGCTTACCGAGAAACGCGCCTGCAACAGATTCACTTCAGGGTCATCCTCCGAGTAGACACGCATCATGTAGTTGCCCGAAAGCGTCATCGTCATGTGCCGATTGGGAAGCGTCACGCTGTAATGCACATAATGCACAGTCGTCGATCTCGAAAAGGAATAATCCTCGACATCGGCCTGATTGAATCCGTCGAGATACTCACTCTCCACAAGTCCCGACGGCTGCCATGAAGCATCGCAATGCACCAGTGAGTAACGCAGGTAACTGCGATCCTCGGCCAATTCATCAAAGGCTATCGTAACCTTGTCGTCAGAGTTCAGCGTTATTACCGGCGGCGCAAGTTCATTGCCGTCAACCGTAACCTGAAGGGAACGGAATCGAGGCGTGACCATATTGCCGGTATCGACCGCCATAGCGTGTGACATCGACAAAATCACTGACAGAAGCAACGACAACCGCCGGATCACGCTTCACTCAGTTTTTCATGAAGAATCGTTATCGAATCCTCGATGTATTGCGAACAAGGCTTACGGTTAGCTCGGTCGGCAAGCAGCTCGGCACATACTATTGACCCGTTACGCTCGCTAAAACTATTGCTGCACTCCTTCACTTTTCCGTAAACCGCAAGTTTATCCTTCGGATTGCCAAAACGTGACGCACCGATTAGCATCGACATGGCGGAAACCGTTCCACACACCTGATGCTGTCCGCCTACACCTCCTCCAAGACCGGCTGTCATGCGTGCAGCATCATCGGGCGACATTGAGTGAATGTCGTCAAATACCATGAATACGCATTGAGAGCAATTATAACCCTCGGCGCGTAGTGCCCGAGCGCGTTCAATGCGCTCATCCAATGTAGGTATGTCACTATTCATTGCCAGTTTATAGGAGTTTCGTTATGTTGGACAAGATATTGATTTGCACGACTGAAAGGATGCGAACCAAAGAATCCACGATAAGCCGACAACGGCGACGGATGAGGCGATGTCAGCACAAGATGACGGTTTCGATCAATGAAAGCACCTTTCTTTATAGCATAGGAGCCCCACAGAATAAACACCAGATGCTCCCGGTCGCGGTTAAGACGCATTATCACTTCATCGGTAAATGTTTCCCAACCTTTACCCTGATGCGAAGTAGGTCGATGAGCCTCCACGGTAAGAGTCGAGTTGAGCAACAGCACACCCTGTCGTGCCCACCGCGACAAATCTCCATCGGTCGACGGCACCGGAAGCTTAAGATCGTCCTGTACCTCCTTAAATATATTGACGAGCGATGGAGGCAGCGCAACACCGTTACCCACCGAGAAACACAATCCGTTGGCCTGTCCTGGACCGTGATAAGGATCCTGACCGAGAATGACAACTTTTACTTTGTCAAAAGGACATTCATCAAAAGCCGCAAAAATTCTTGAAGCTGGGGGATATACAATCTGTCGGGAATCTTGATATTGCTGACGCACAAAATCGGTCAATTCCGCAAAATAGGGCTTATCCCACTCATCCTGAAGTTCTTTATTCCAAGAGGGGTCGATTCTTACATTCATGATTGAAATAAGTGTTTTATCTAATTTGCAAAACTACAAAAACTTTCGTACTTTTGCACATGAAATCCATTCAAAATGTTCCCATAGTTCAATGGATAGAATAACGGATTCCGGTTCCGTCGATTGGGGTTCGACTCCCCATGGGAATACACTATTCAATCGCAATCGCTTTATCACAAAACGGTTGCGATTTTTATTTTGCAAATTTTGATTACAGACTGACTATATATGCCGATTTTAACATATAAAACTCTAAACTGTTGCATTCAAAAAATACTTTTCGATTAGTGAATAAATGGAAATCCGAACAAAAATTATCTCCAAAATGTTTCTTATTATGTAAACTTTTTGATTAACTTTGCAGAGTAATTAAGAATGACCATGGATAAACCGCTTTTCAAGCTCATCGCTCTCAAAGATGCACGGGAATTTCTCGACGCACTCCCTGATAAGGTCAGAGAGAAAATTCTTTACAATATTCGTAAAGTCCGTTTCGGCGTACAAGATAAAGAGTTGTTCAAGAAGTTGGACGATGACATTTGGGAGTTCCGCACATCATGTCAGGGCATGGCATACCGTCTGTTTGCCTTTTGGGACAATGACGGCGAAACACTTGTGATAGCGACCCATGGACTCATCAAGAAATCTCAAAAAACGCCTCAACGAGATAAAGACAAAGCGAAAGCAATTCGCAAAGAATGGTTCAACAATAAAAATAAATAAGCTATGGCACAATTAGAATATACCACCATTGAGGAACTTGAAGATAAGTACCTCGGAACCGTCGGAACTCCACGCCGCGACGCTTTTGAGGCATCGGTAAAAGAGGAAATCCATGCCTACCATATAGGAGAAGCGATAAAGCAAGCTCGAAAAGAAAAAAACATGACCCAAGAAGAGCTTGGAACACTCATGGGAGTAAAGAAAGCACAAATATCGCGCATTGAGAACGGACATAACTTGACCATCAATACAATATCAAGGGCGTTTAAGGCTCTTGGGGTTGATGTTTCCCTCAATTGCGGAAATATGCGTATAGCACTTGTATGAATTCCTATTCAATAGTTTGTACACCATACTCTTTTGCAGAGTATGGCAATGACATTTTCTGGACTCTTGGAAGTAGATCTCGCCACAATTTGTGATGACATACAATCATTACTCTTGGTCTAATATTCCGTTATACATAGTAAATAGTAATATGTAATATAAATCGACGTCTATATTTAAGTCAGCAGAAAAAGGGATGCAATCAGGAAAAGTGCAATGCGTGATTTTCAAATAAAAATATGCATCTCTTCGCAAGAGATTTTGAAATGATACAATTGATTAGTAATTAGTGCGTTTAGTCAGCAAAAAGTTATAGATTGAGAAACAATCGTCTATAATTGTAAACATTTTTATGCAACAGAATGACATATTAATTTGCTAATCTTGATTAAATGCATTATTTTTGTAATGAAAAATCTCTTGCGAAGAGATAATTCCTCAAAATTATATTATAGTACCTCAAAATTATATTACATATCCTTATACTACACAACTAATAATTTACGACAAACGGCAGATTTACTTAAAATGATAAATCGGTGATTGATTGTTTGCGATAAATAATTTCTCATCTTTTTGGACTAATTACCAATTAGTTAATTATGCCTGTGAGGACTGTCCGATGATTTTCGGGCAGCCCTTTTTATTTCATTCACAAATATTTTGCCGACAAGTCAATTCGGTGATTTTCAAATTTATTATTATCTTTGTGAATCCATAAACGCAATCGTTGTCACGTTGTGTACATGATGTCAAGATAATTTATTTACCAAACATTAAATAACCTCTAAGCATGAAAAAGTTCTTTTGCAACTTGGCTATAATAGCAAGCCTGCTGTTAGGTGCATCAGCCACTGAAGCCAAGCCGATAGAAAACAATGTCATTGTCCCGGGTGAAGTGTGGAACGACACCGACGGAAATCCAATCAATGCTCATGGCGGTGGTATTCTTTATCATAACGGCAAATATTACTGGTATGGTGAATACAAGAAAGGCAAAACCGTATTGCCCGACTGGGCGACATGGGAATGTTACCGCACCGATGTGACAGGTGTGAGCTGCTATTCGTCACCCGACATGGTAAACTGGACCTTTGAGGGGATAGTTCTTCCTGCCGAGGAAGATGCAAGCAGCGATCTGCACCCGAGCAAAGTCCTTGAGCGTCCCAAGGTAATCTACAACGCAAAGACGGGCAAATTCGTAATGTGGGCTCATGTCGAAAGCGCCGACTACAGCAAGGCCGCAGCAGGTGTTGCCGTCAGCGATTCCCCTACCGGCCCATTCAAATACCTTGGCAGTTTCCGCCCCAACAATGCGATGAGCCGCGACCAGACACTGTTTGTCGACGATGACGGACGAGCCTACCAGCTATATTCATCCGAAAACAACGCTACGCTATACATCAGTGAACTGACCGACGACTATCTACGCCCCTCGGGACGATTCACACGCAACTTCATCGGAGCAAGCCGCGAAGCTCCTGCCGTTTTCAAGCACGACGGAAAATACTACATGCTTTCATCGGGCTGCACCGGATGGGACCCCAATCAAGCCGAACTTGCTGTTGCCGACTCCATAATGGGACAGTGGAAAGTATTAGGCAATCCATGTACAGGAACCGACGCCGACAAGACATTTTACGCACAGAGCTCCTATGTTCAGCCCGTTTACGGAAAAAAGGACTTATACGTAGCCATGTTTGACCGTTGGAACAAGACCGACCTTGAAAATTCGCGTTACGTGTGGCTGCCGTTATCGATGGAAAACGGCAAGATAACAATTCCATGGAAAGAGCAATGGAGCATGAACGACTATGCCGACCAACCGCGTTTCGAGGCCGGCGACGGCACATTCCTGCTCAATGGAGAACCATTTGTAGTGAAAGCAGCCGAGCTTCACTATCCGCGCATACCAAAGCCCTACTGGGATCAGCGCATCAAGATGTGCAAGGCCCTCGGCATGAATGCAGTGTGCCTCTATGTATTCTGGAACTCTCACGAGCCCAAACCCGACCAATTTGACTTTACCGGACAAAATGACCTCCGTGAATTCGTAAAACTTTGCGAGCAAAATGACATGAAGGTCATATTGCGTCCCGGCCCATACGTATGCGCCGAATGGGAAATGGGCGGTCTTCCCTGGTGGCTTCTGAAGAAGAAAGACATACGCCTTCGCGAATCCGATCCCTATTTCCTTGAACGTGTCGACAAATTCCAGAAGGCCGTAGCCAATCAGGTATCCGACCTCACCATTGCCAACGGAGGCCCCATAATCATGGTTCAGGTTGAGAACGAATACGGTTCCTACGGCATCGACAAACAATATGTTTCGGAAATACGTGACATGTTGCGCAAGAACTTCGGCAACGAAGTCACCCTGTTTCAGTGTGACTGGTCGTCCAACTTCCTGAACAACGGACTTAACGACCTTATATGGACAATGAACTTCGGCACCGGAGCCAACATCGACCAGCAGTTTGCCAAGCTTAAAGAGGTACGCCCCAACAGTCCGTTGATGTGTTCCGAGTTCTGGAGCGGATGGTTTGACAAGTGGGGAGCCAACCACGAAACACGTCCTGCCGCCGACATGATAGCCGGCATCGACGAGATGCTTTCAAAGGGCATATCCTTCAGCCTCTACATGACCCACGGCGGAACCAATTGGGGACACTGGGCCGGAGCTAACTCTCCCGGATTCGCTCCCGATGTCACATCCTACGACTACGATGCACCCATCAGCGAGTCGGGACAGACTACTCCCAAATATTGGGAACTCCGCAAGACACTTGCCAAATACATGGACGGCAAGAAGCAGGCCGATGTGCCCTCGCTCATCAAGCCCATCGCCATACCGTCGTTCACTTTCACCGAAGTAGCACCGCTATTCTCAAATCTGCCCGAACCCAAGAGCGATGCCGAGATACGCACTATGGAAGAGTATGACCAGGGATTCGGCAGCATCCTTTACCGCACTACACTTCCCGAACTCAAGCAACCGGCACTTCTTACCGTTAACGATCCTCATGACTACGCTCAGGTATTTGTCGATGGAAAATTCATCGGCAAGCTCGATCGTCGCAACGGCGAGAAAGCCCTCACAATTCCGGCATGCAAGAAAGGTGCGACTCTCGACATACTAATCGAAGCCATGGGCCGCATCAACTTCGGCCGCGCAATAAAGGACTTCAAGGGTATAACCGGCAATGTCACCGTAACCGTAGACAATGAAGGACACCGATTTGTGTGCGACCTCAAGAACTGGAAGGTATATAATATAGAGGACACCTACGACACCTATACCTCGATTGGTGAATTCTATCCTATCGAAACCTTCACCCCCGACGAAAACGGATGCCTGCCTCGCGGTGTATATCGCGGAACATTCAATGTCAAGAAACCGTCGGACACGTTCCTGAATTTTGAAACATGGGGCAAAGGTCTTGTCTATGTCAACGGACATCCCATGGGACGCATTTGGGAGATAGGTCCGCAACAGACTTTGTATATGCCCGGATGCTGGCTCAAGAAAGGCGAAAATGAAATACTTGTATTCGACATTATAGGCCCGAAGGAAGCAAAGTCGGAAGGATTGCGTGAACCGCTCCTCGACCAGCTACTTGTCCAGAAACCTCTCACCCACCGCGAAGAGGGACAGAATCTCGTGCTTTCATCGGAAACTCCGGTCTACACCGGCAGCTTCGCTCCCGGCAACGGATGGCAGGAGGTGAAATTTGACAAGCCCGTGACCGGTCGCTACATCTGCCTTGAGGCACTTAATTCAATCAATGGAAAGGATGTCGCCGCCATAGCCGAGATGTATGTATTGGACGACAACGGCGAGCGTCTGTCACGCGAGCCGTGGATTGTAAACTATGCCGACAGCGAGGATGTGGCAAGAATGAACCGCTCGGGCGACAAGACATTCGACCTTCAGGAATCGACCTACTGGAGCACGGTTCCCGGAATACCGTTCCCCCACGCCATAGTAATTGACCTCGGAGCGACCCACAGCATCGAAGGATTCCAGTATCTCCCGCGAATGGAGAGCGATGTTCCCGGGGCAATCAAGGATTTCAAAATCTATGTAAAGAACACTCCGTTTAAATACTAACTGACGGCATTAACATAAACTACAGTTCAATGACGGATGATGCGGTTAAAAACCATGTCATCCGTCATTGTTTTGATTGATAGTGCATTGTAGTGGTAGAATCCATGTAAGGACAAAAAACTTTATAAACTGCAACACATTTTTATCCCAAAAGTTTTGGAGATTACAGAAATGTTGCTTACCTTTGCAACCGCAAACCAAGGAAGGCTCCTTAGCTCAACTGAATAGAGCATCTGACTACGGATCAGAAGGTTACAGGTTTGAATCCTGTAGGAGTCACATTGAAATAGAGAGAGAGTTTTTTGGCTCCTTAGCTCAACTGAATAGAGCATCTGACTACGGATCAGAAGGTTACAGGTTTGAATCCTGTAGGAGTCACATTGAAATAGAGAGAGAGTTTTTTGGCTCCTTAGCTCAACTGAATAGAGCATCTGACTACGGATCAGAAGGTTACAGGTTTGAATCCTGTAGGAGTCACTCAAGAGGTTGTTACACATCGTAACGACCTCTTTTTTTATCCCCCTATTGGTCGTGTTAAAATTAATTTGTAAGTTTGCATTATAAGATTAACCATATCATCCCATGAAATTTTCACTATCCGACCAGCTCCCTGAATATCCCGAATTTGTTCCGGGCATAAGAAGAGCACCCGACCGAGGCTACAGACTTACAAAAGCGCAAACCGAAACAGCCTTAAAGAACGCGTTACGTTACATTCCTGAATCGCTCCACCAACAACTCGCTCCCGAGTTCATGGAAGAGCTTCTTACCCGAGGCAAGATATACGGCTACCGTTACCGTCCTCAAGGCGACCTTAAAGCAAAACCGATTGATGAGTACAAAGGGAAATGCATCGAAGGCAAGGCATTTCAGGTGATGATCGACAACAATTTGTGTTTCGACATCGCTCTTTATCCTTACGAGCTCGTCACTTACGGCGAAACCGGTCAGGTGTGCCAAAACTGGATGCAATATCGGCTCATAAAGCAATATCTTGAGGAACTCACTCAGGACCAGACACTCGTAATCGAGTCGGGGCACCCTCTCGGCCTCTTCAAGTCGAAGCCCGAAGCACCTCGCGTAATCATAACCAACTCCATGATGGTGGGACTTTTCGACAACATAAAGGATTGGGAAGTCGCAGCCCAGATGGGAGTTGCCAACTATGGCCAGATGACTGCCGGCGGATGGATGTACATAGGCCCGCAAGGCATCGTACACGGGACATTCAACACCCTGCTGAATGCAGGCCGCATGAAACTCGGTGTACCGCAGGACGGCAATCTGCGCGGACATCTGTTTGTATCATCGGGGCTCGGCGGCATGAGCGGCGCACAGCCCAAAGCAGCCGAAATTGCCGGAGCCACCGCTATAATCGCCGAAGTCGATGCATCGCGCATCAAGACCCGTCACGATCAAGGATGGGTTCAATATGTAACCGACGACCTTGCCGAAGCCTATCGCCTTGCCGATGAATCAATGAAAGCAAAGGAGCCGCGCTCAATCGCCTATCACGGCAATGTAGTGGACCTGTTGCAATATGCGCTCGACAACAACATTCACATCGAGCTTCTGAGCGACCAGACATCATGTCACGCCGTATACGAAGGCGGATATTGTCCGGCAGGTGTGACATTTGAGGAGCGTACACGTTTACTGCGTGACGACCGCAATGAATTTGAGCGTCTTGTCAACGCCTCATTGCACCGTCACTTCAACATCATAAAGCAGCTCGTAGAGCACGGCACCTACTTCTTCGATTACGGCAATTCATTCATGAAAGCCATATACGACGCCGGAGTAAAGGAAATATCACGTAACGGCATCGACGAGAAAGACGGTTTTATATGGCCCTCCTACGTTGAGGACATAATGGGTCCCGAGCTGTTTGACTACGGTTACGGCCCGTTCCGCTGGGTATGCCTTAGCGGAAAACACAGCGACCTCATAAAGACCGACCACGCCGCAATGGAGTGCATTGACCCCAATCGCCGCGGACAGGACATGGACAACTGGATATGGATTCGCGACGCCGAGCGCAATGCGCTTGTTGTGGGAACCCAGGCGCGCATCCTTTACCAGGATGCCGAAGGACGCATGAAAATAGCGCTTCGATTCAACGAGATGGTACGCAACGGCGAAGTCGGCCCCATCATGCTTGGACGCGACCACCACGATGTAAGCGGAACCGACTCACCCTTCCGCGAAACTTCCAACATCAAGGATGGCAGCAATGTAATGGCCGACATGGCCGTACAGTGCTTTGCCGGAAACTGCGCCCGAGGAATGAGTCTTGTAGCACTGCACAACGGAGGCGGCGTAGGAATAGGCAAGGCCATCAACGGCGGATTCGGAATGGTGTGCGACGGCTCGGAGCGCGTCGATGAGATACTGCGCTCGTCAATGCTGTGGGATGTAATGGGAGGCGTTGCCCGCCGTTCATGGGCACGAAACCCCAACGCCATGGCCACATCGCAAGAGTTCAACGACAAAAACGGTGACTATTACCACATAACCATCCCGAACATAGCCGATGACGAATTGATAACCAACACAGTAAACAACTATTTAAACAAAAACGCAAAATGAGCTGGACTAAAATAATGGAGTGCGTGCCTAACTTCAGCGAAGGGCGCGACCTTGAAAAGATAGATAAAATTGTAAACCCGTTTCGTGGCAAAGAAGGGGTAAAACTGCTCGACTATAGCAACGACATTGACCACAACCGACTCGTTGTCACCGTAGTAGGACAACCCGAAGCTCTTAAAGAGGCTGTAATCGAAGCCATAGGCATAGCCGTCGAGCTTATAGACCTCAATCATCACCAAGGCCAGCATCCGCGCATGGGAGCTGCCGATGTAGTGCCTTTCATTCCCATAAAAGGCTGCACAATGGACGATGCAATTGCATTGTCACGTGAAGTAGGCGCAACAGTTGCCGAGCGTTACAATCTTCCCGTATTTCTGTATGAGAAATCGGCTTCGGCACCTCACCGTGAAAATCTTGCGGCAGTGCGCAAGGGTGAGTTTGAAGGCATGGCCGAAAAGATAAAACTCCCCGAATGGCATCCCGACTTCGGACCGGCCGAACGCCATCCGACAGCCGGAGCGGTAGCCATAGGAGCACGCATGCCTCTCGTAGCCTACAATATAAACCTCGATACTCCGAGCCTTGAGATAGCCCACGGCATAGCCAAAAAGATACGCTTCATAGGCGGTGGTCTGCGTTACTGCAAAGCAATGGGAGTGGAACTTAAGGAGCGCGGCATAACCCAAGTGTCGATCAACATGACCGACTACACAAAGACCGCACTCTACCAGGCCATGGAGATGGTGCGCTTCGAGGCTCGCCGCTACGGAGTAAACGTAGTAGGCAGCGAAATAATAGGCCTCGTGCCCATGGCTGCACTCATCGACACATCGGCCTACTACCTCGGACTCGAAAACTTCTCCATGCAACAGGTGCTTGAAGCACGCATAATGGAATAAACGCCCATGTCGACATTACGAATAATCCACGCCAACATCCTTACGCCGAAGGGTCGCAAGGCCCTTCACGGCAAAGCGATGAACGAGCTCCATCATATACCCGACGGTGAAATAACGATAGTCGACGGGACTATAGACTATGTGGGCCCCGTGCGCGAAAACGTCGACATCACCGCAATCGACGCGCAAGGTCGAGTGGTTCTGCCCGGATTTGTCGACTCACACACCCATTTGGTGTTCGGTGGCTTCCGTCCTGAAGAATTCATGTGGCGAATGCGCGGTGACAGTTACATGTCGATAATGGAGCGTGGAGGAGGCATAGTCAACACGATGAAATCAACCCGCGAGGCATCGACTGAACAGCTCGTGGAAAAGACGCGTCACTTCATCGACATAATGAGCCGCATGGGTGTCACGACAGTCGAGGCAAAGAGCGGTTACGGACTCGACCGCGAAGCCGAGTTGAAACAACTGCGTGTAATGGCCGAAATCAACGATGATCCCGAACGCAAAGTCGACATAGCCACAACCTATCTCGGCGCACATGCCCTGCCTCCCGAGTATGCCGGTCGACATGACGAATATATCGATTTCATAATACGTGAGATGCTGCCCGAAGTCAAGAAGCAAAATCTCGCCGAAAATTGCGACATATTCTGCGAACGCGGAGTTTTCACCGTGGAACAGTCACGACGACTGCTCAAGGCAGCCGCCGACATGGATTACGGCATAAAAATCCATGCCGACGAGATAGTGACCACAGGAGGTGCCGAACTGTCGGCCGAGCTGAACGCATTGTCGGCCGATCACCTGCTTCACGCATCGGATGAAGGAATAAAGGCGATGGCCCACAGCGATGTGGTGGCGACCCTGCTGCCGTTGACGGCATTCACGCTGCGCGAGCCCTACGCCCGCGGACGCGAAATGATCGACACCGGATGTGCCGTGGCATTGGCCACCGACCTTAACCCCGGAAGCTGCTGCAGCGGCTCAATACCGTTGACATTCGCCCTCGCATGCATCTACATGAACTTCTCGGTTGAAGAGGCCATAACCGCACTGACTCTCAACGGAGCTGCGGCAATAGGCCGAGCCGAATACATAGGCTCACTTGAACCGGGCAAACTCGGCGACCTCGTGATGCTCGACTCCGACACCCACTACACACTACCCTATTACACCGGCATGAACTCAGTAATCATGACTGTAAAACGCGGCCGGATTGTTTCATATAACAACAATTAACCTGAATAAACCATGTTGACCGATCTATCAGTAAAAGATTTTCTAAACAAGACCGCAGGCAACGACCCCGTACCCGGCGGAGGCAGCATCTCGGCCCTTAACGGAGCCATAGCCGCAGCACTCGGCGAAATGGTGACCCGCCTCACGATAGGCCGAAAGAAATATGCCGACCGTGAAGCCGAAATGACAACATTGCTTGCCGAAATCGAACCTGTGCGTAACGAACTCGAAACCGACATTGACCGCGACAGTGATGCTTACAACCTCGTGTTTGACGCATTCAAGCTACCCAAGGACACCGACGAGGAAAAATCGACAAGAAGCGCCGCAATACAATCGGCTACGAAATATGCCGCCGAAGTGCCGATGCAGGTTGCCCGCCGCGTAATCTCCATCATGCCCAAACTTGAAGTGATAGCACGCACCGGCAACCAGAACGCTGTCACTGATGCATGCGTAGCGACCATGTGCGCACGCACAGCCGTTCTTGGAGCATTGATGAACGTGCGCATCAACCTTTCATCGATCAAGGATGAAGATTACGTAAAAACTATGGCACTCGAAGCATCCTCACTACATGACCAAGCTGTGGCCATCGAGAAGCGAGTGCTTGACTATCTTAATGAAAATCTCCAATAAACAAATCACCAATGAGCAAAAACATATTTCAGATAGGCAACGGCGACCTCACATTTGAGGACATTGAACGCATAATCAACGAGAATCTCAAACTTGAACTCTCGTCTGCGGCCAAAGAAAGAATTGAGAAGTGTCGCAACTATCTCGACCGCAAAATCGAAGAATCGACCGAACCGCTTTACGGCATTACAACAGGATTCGGGTCGCTGTGCACTAAAAACATCTCCCTTGACGAGCTCAACACTCTCCAGGAAAACCTCGTAAAGAGCCATGCCTGCAGTGTAGGCAACGAAATCCCTCATGTAATAGTGAAGCTCATGTTCCTTCTGAAAGCTCATGCGCTTTCATTGGGTCATAGCGGTGTGCAGCTGATAACAGTGCAGCGCATCATCGACTTCTTCAACAACGATGTTATGCCCATTGTCTACGACCGAGGCTCACTCGGCGCATCGGGCGACCTCGCCCCTCTCGCCAATCTGTTTCTCCCCCTTATCGGCGTAGGCGATGTATATTACAAAGGAAAACGCTGCGAGGCCATAAGCGTGCTCGACGAATTCGGATGGGAGCCCATAAAACTTAAAAGCAAAGAGGGCCTTGCCTTGCTGAACGGCACTCAGTTCATGAGCGCAAACGGCGTTTACGCGCTGCTGAAAGCCATGCGCCTGTCCAAGAAAGCCGACCTCATCGCCGCCATTTCGCTTGAAGCCTACGACGGCCTGCTGGCTCCCTTCATGGACTGCATACAGCAGATGCGTCCCCATAAGGGCCAGATAGAAACCGGCAACAACTTCAGGCATCTCCTTGAAGGAAGCGAAATAATAAACCGCCCCAAGAAACACGTACAGGACCCCTACTCCTTCCGTTGCATACCTCAGGTACATGGCGCAACCAAGGATGCAATAAGGCACGCCGCATCGGTGCTGCTGACTGAAATCAACTCAGTGACCGACAACCCGACCATATTCCCCGACGAAGACCTCATCATTTCGGGAGGCAACTTCCACGGCCAGCCCCTTGCACTGGTCTATGACTATCTTGCAATAGCCATGGCCGAACTCGGCAACATATCGGAGCGTCGTGTGGCTCAATTGATAATGGGGCTCCGAGGTCTTCCCGAATTCCTTGTAGCCGAACCGGGACTCAACTCCGGATTCATGATTCCGCAATATGCCGCAGCCTCGATGGTAAGCCAGAACAAGATGTACTGCTACGCTGCATCAAGCGACTCGATAGTGTCGAGCAACGGACAGGAGGACCATGTGAGTATGGGAGCCAATGCAGCCACCAAGCTTTACAAGGTCATGGACAATCTTGAGCTGATATTGTCGATAGAGCTGATGAATGCGGCTCAGGGCATCGAATTCCGTCGTCCGCTCAAGTCGTCGCCCTACATCGAAAAGTTTCTGAAAGCCTACCGTAACGAAGTGCCCTTCATTCGCGAGGACATCGTCATGTACAAGGAGATTCACAAGTCGCAGGCGTTCCTTAAACGCTGGAAATGCGATTTTTAAGCTGAATATTGACAAAATAATGACTGCAGGAGTGTTATTTTTAACATTTCCTGCAGTTTTACTTTGTAATGTGCGCAAAAATCAATACCTTTGCACCGCTTTTTAGCATCCCGTGTGATGGGAAATTAAGGAGCATTACAAGTATCACTTAATTTTGAGTAACACAACTAAACTATTTCAACGAAATGAAAACTTATCAGTTATCAGCCGAGCCCCGTACCGATTTGGGTAAGAAGGCAGCCAAGGCACTCCGTGCCGAAAACAAAATCCCCGTAGTTCTTAACGGTGGTGAAATCGTAGAACTTCCCTACACCGCAGCTCTCAAGCCCGGTGAGAAGATTGTAGAAATCGGTCGCGGCAGAGGCCTTGTAACTACCGACCTCACAGTAAGCAACGAGGATGTGCGCAAGCTCATATACACTCCCGACATCTACGCAATCGAGCTCGACATCAACGGCGAAAAGCGCAATGCAGTTCTCCGCGAAATCCAGTTCCACCCTGTAAAGGATTCAATCCTCCACATCGACCTTCTTGAGGTTAACGACAAGAAGCCCGTTGTAGTTGAAGTTCCCGTACAGCTCGAAGGCCACGCCGAAGGTGTTAAGGCCGGTGGTAAGCTCAACCTCTCTATGAAGAAAATCAAGGTTAAGGCTCTCTACACTGCAATTCCCGAGCGCGTTGTAATCAACATCGACAACCTCGGTCTTGGCAAGACTCTTCAGATTGGCGACCTCCACTTCGAGGGCCTCGAACTGATGAATGCAAAGAACGCCGTTGTTTGTGCCGTTCAGCTCACCCGTGCCGCTCGTGGTGCACAGGCTAAGGCATAACCCACAACCTATTAAATTGATTGAATGAAGTACTTGATTGTCGGCTTGGGAAACATCGGTGATGAATACCGTGGAACCCGCCACAATATAGGTTTTAGAATATTGGATGCCTTTGCCGAGGCATCCAATATTTCTTTTTCCACCGAGCGTTACGGCGATGTGGCTCACATGAGGCTTAAAAACAAGCAGCTCACCCTGCTCAAGCCTTCGACCTACATGAACCTCAGCGGAAACGCCGTGCGCTACTGGAAAGAAAAAGAGAACATCGACATAAGCCACATATTGGTTCTTGTCGACGACATCGCATTGCCTTTCGGAGCCATACGCATAAAGCCCAACGGAAGCGACGCAGGCCACAACGGCCTAAAAAACATAGCCCAGATGCTCGGCACACCCGCCTATCCTCGACTGAGATTCGGCATAGGCAACGACTTCCCGCGCGGTTGTCAGGTAGACTATGTGCTCGGACACTTCACCCTCGACCAGCGCCAGCAGCTTCCGGCTCGAGTGGATGTGGCTTGCGAGGCCATAAAGGCTTTCTGCCTCTCGGGAATAGATTTCGCAATGTGTAACTTCAATAACAAATAGGCGAGATGGCAAAGAGTGAAGAACGCATTGACAAGTGGATGTGGGCCACACGCATTTTCAAGACCCGCACCATATCGACCGATGCATGCAAGAAAGGACGAGTTATGGTAGGTGACACCACCGTAAAACCATCACGCACAATAAAGCCCGGCAATGTTATAAAGGTAAGAAAACCACCGGTAACCTATTCTTTCCTCGTAAAGGCTCTTACCGAGAACCGACTCGGCGCGAAACTTGTGCCCGACTATCTTGAGAACATAACTCCCCAATCGGAACTCGACTTGCTTGAAGTTGTAAAGATAAGCGGATTCATAGACCGTCGCAAGGGCCTCGGCCGTCCCACCAAGAGAGAGGGCCGTGAGCTGTCGCGCTTCAAGGAAGACGCACTCAACGACGGCTGGGACTTTGACTTCGACTTCGATGATGACGACGAAGACGAGGATTGATTCACGACAACAACACTACTTTATAAAAAGGCGATGGAGCATCTCAAATAAATGAAACGCTCCATCGCTTTTTCGTTATACCTGTCAGCCTTTAGAAAGGAAGGTCGTCGGTAGCATCACTGCCGAGATCGGGCACGGGAGGCGGAGGAACCGCACCGGGGAAGTCCTGCACGGGAGCAGCGGCGGGAGCGGCCTGCGCACCTGCCTTCTCTACTTTCCAACCGCTAACCGAGGTGTACCAGCGGCCGTTGAACTCACGGCTGTTTATATCGAAGCTCAACACAATTTCATCACCTACATTCAGGGGATATTGGTCGGCACGGTCGCCAAAAAGGTCAAAGTGCACCTTCTTGGGATAAGTTTCTTGTGTTTCAAGAACATATTCGCGCTTTTTCCACGCATTACCGGCCTTTGAGACTCCCGACTGTTCAGGTAAGGCAAGTATGATTTTTCCTGCTATTTCCATTATTGAATACGATTTTTAATTTTTATCAAAGTTACTCAATCGTGAGCCGTTCACCAAATTTTTCCATCCTTTTTTATGTTCAATCACAATTTTGAATTAACAGGAATCAGTTTTTAACAAGCATCTGGAGTAACCGTTTATAGTGCTTGGCCCGCAATGGCACATACTTATTGGAATAGGAGCGGAAATAAGCCAAATCACGCTTATTCAACTCATAAGCCGATGAATCGGGCAACAGTCGGTGCAAAAATCTGCGGCGAAGCTCATATTCGGCACGGAACCGATCATCGACAGTTATCGATTCCACCACATCGGCGTCAGGACTCTCGTCAATCTTCAGCCGTTTCAGCCTATAGCCTCCGCCGTCACTCTTTAGCAGAAATATGCGGCCTCTTGCATTGAGTCGGTGATACTCAGCTTGCGCCTCCGAATAGACCCTCTTGAATTCGGCAACTATATCCGTGACATAGTTATCGCTACCCGACATGTATTTATCCTCAAACCTGCGGGCCAGCTCCACAAAACAGTCAAGCGTCACCTTTGCGTCATTGGATGCCGAGTGTGCGTCATCATCAGGGAAATAAATGCCGAGGTCACCGGCACACACTGTCAATCCCGGCCCGTTAAGCATGTCATAACCCTTGTCGCGTCCAAGACACAGCCAATACCACTCCCTGATGTTGACGACATGCTTCTTGGTGAAGTGCCTTATCCCCGACCCTTTAAGATGCTTTATATCATTCTCGGTAGCGAAACCTATTATATAGCCCGCACGGTCTATAATCGACTGGATATCGCGGGCACACTCCTTGAATGTAGGCTTATCCTTGACCATCGCGGGGGTTATATGATGAATCTTCTCGGTATTATTCCATTTGCGGGTCTTAATCGGCTTGAAATATTGATGATATATCTCCTCGCCTGAAATATCATATATCGACAATTCCAGAATTTCATTGTTGCGAGAATCGGCAAACTCGGCATCAAGACATATAAACTCCCATCGGTCAGATATCACCATCGGCTATTCTCCTATAAAAAATCATAATCAACATATACTCTTTCATCACTATTGTCGCTATCGGATTTCGATTTATGCTTCTTGCTCTTCTCCTTGCCGCGATTTACGTAAACGGGGTCACTCTCGGAATAGTCACGGTCAAATGCCGTTACGGCAAACTTCAGCCCTTTCTTTGACGAACGATAGTTGAAGCTGTTGCCCTTTACCTTGAATCCTACTATATCGTCGGGGGCTTGATCTATCCTCACACCCTTGTCGTCGGTGAGATAGACCGAATAGTATCTTACATCGCAATTGCGAGGAGCATCCCAAGTGATTACATAACCGCCATTGGAATATTCGGCCTTGACATTGCGTGGCGACGGAGCCTTATTGCTTCCAAACTGCGGCAGATGAGCCGGACGATTGAACACATCCTTACGCAATGCATCGTAGAGTCGCTTTATCTTGGGATTGTTTCCAAGCAGATGCTCAGCCCTGAAAAAGCACACACCGGCCACTCCGTCGGTGCGACGCGTCTTCTCAATCTGGTCGATTATCACATCCACATCCCACTTAGAGTCAACGAGCTTATAGGGAGCAAGCCCCACTACTACGGGATGCTTGCAGCTGTTGTTGACCCATGTGACCATATTAGGCGTAAATCCGAAATCCTCATTCCAGTACATCTGTGGGATAATGAAATCATGATGTCCCGACTCTATCCACTGACAAGGATCCTGCTGATAGCTGAAATATGATGTCGCGTTCTTATACTTGTCTACATTTTTATATGTGCCTATGGGTGCCGACCCTACCCTTATGCCCGGACGCACCTTCTTGGCCATATCATGCAGCTGAGCGACAAACTCATTTATATTGGCCCGCCGCCAGTCGTCGCGCGACAACTTGCCGGGATTGTAGGCCTTGAACGATGACGCATCATTGAATTTATCACCGGGATAACGCGTATAGTCGAGATTGATTCCGTCGAAGTCATATTTTTCAATCAACTCCTTATACAGCTTCAAGAGATACTTTCGTGTTTCAGGCAACCCGGGGTCGAGATAGTAGCCACCCGAATAGAGCACACACAAGTCGCGGTGTGACTTCAAAGGATGCTTTACTTTATTAGATGCATAACGTGCGGCGTTACGTGACGAGCCTATGCGGAACGGCACAACCCATGCGTGACATTCCATCGAACGCTTGTGACACTCATCTATCACAAAGCGGCACACATCGTAGGAGAGGCTGCGCGACCCGTTACCGGTCAGCGACTCCATGGCCGGCTGCAACGAAGAGTTCCACGCTACATCACCATTGGCCTGAACCTGAAATAAAACCATATTGAAATTGGCCTCGGCAAGACGGTCAAGCATCTCGACAAGCAACTTTTTCTGCGACGATTCATCATATCGGCCTGCCGGCCAGTCCATACCACCGTTTGTCGTGAGCCATACACCCCTCACCTCCCTTAAAGGCTGCGCATAAACCGATGTACACTGTAGGACGACAATAGCCAGGATTAACAATCTGAGCATAATGAATTCAAGATTACAATGCGAAAATACACAAATCCGAAAGCTTTTACAAAATTTTATTCCTAAAAATAGTCCTATATTCAGGTAATTTCGCTAATTTCGGAAAAAATAAGAGCGAGTATAAAACAACCGATTATGAAAATAGGTTCGGAATGGTGGACATCGCCCACCGAAAGCGAAAACGGGCGACTGATAATAGTGACCGGCCGTGGCGGCATCGACGAAGTGCGCAACAGCGGCAAATACAACATTCGTGTTGAAGTGACATGGAAATATCCCGGCGATGCGACAGGAATGCCCGACTACCCTACATCCAAGGTGATGGAGGCTGTGCAGGATGCCATGACCAAGGCATTCGACAAAGACCCTGTGGCGGTACTCACCGGCATATACACGGGCGATGACGAGCGCAACTGGATATTCTATACCCGTTCAATACACATCTTTGAAAAGAAAATCAACGAGGCTCTTGCCGACTTCGACCTGCTTCCAATCAACATATACACTGAAAACGATCCCGATTGGCAGGAATATGACGAAATGAGGGAAGCCTCGGAACTTGAAGGCTAAGAGCCGGTTCGACAATAAAAAACTACAGGGGCATCGCACTACACAATGCGATGCCCCTGCTATATTTATCGAGAATATATTCCGATTATACGTATCCGCGTATGATTCCGCGCTTGGAGTTGCGCACAAACAGAATGATTTCGTCACGCTCCTTCGTTGCGGGAAGTTCGGCCTCGATGCGCTCAACGGCATCCGACACGTTAAGACCCGAGAGATAAAGATAGCGGTATATCTCCTGAATTTCACGAATCTGCTCGTTGGAGAAGTTACGACGACGAAGTCCTATCGAATTAACTCCGGCATAGGCTATGGGTTCGCGTGCAGCCTTTACGTAAGGAGGAATGTCCTTATTTACGAGCGCACCGCCCTGAATCATAACATGCGGGCCTATGTGACAGAACTGATGAACAAGTGTTCCACCACCGATCACGGCAAAATTGTCGACCACCACTTCGCCGGCAAGCTGGGTGGCGTTTGACATGATTACATTGTCGCCGACAATGCAGTCATGAGCCACGTGACAGTAAGCCATGAGAAGGCAATTATTGCCTACTACTGTCTTACCGCGTGCAGCCGTTCCGCGATTCACTGTAACGCATTCACGTATTGTAGTGTTATCTCCGATTATGGCAAGTGTATCCTCGCCGCGGAACTTAAGATCCTGAGGTATTGCCGAAATAACGGCACCGGGAAATATCGTGCAATTTTTGCCGATACGTGCACCTTCCATTATGGTCACGTTGCTTCCAATGCGTGTACCCTCGCCGATTTCAACATTTTGGTCGATGGTTACAAACGGGTCTATGACTACGCTCGGAGCAATCTTGGCCGCAGGATGTACGTAAGCTAAAGGTTGTTTCATTTCTAATATAATAATGATGTGATTATTTATTCTTTACAATTTGGGCCATGAACTCACACTCGGTAACAATCTTCTCGCCCACGAATGCATAGCCCTTCATGATTGCACAGCCTCGGCGCAAGGGAGTCATGAATGAAACGTGGAATATGAGAGTGTCGCCCGGAACCACCTTGTTACGGAACTTCACGTTGTCAATCTTCATGAAATAGGTTGAATACTTCTCGGGATCGTCGACGGTGCTGAGCACAAGCAGTCCTCCGGTCTGAGCCATTGCCTCGACTTGAAGCACACCGGGCATCACAGGTTCCTGAGGGAAGTGACCCACAAAGAAGGGTTCATTGCCTGTTACATTCTTTACGCCCACGATGTAGTTGTCGCCTTTATCGATGATTTTGTCCACAAGCAGGAAGGGATAGCGGTGAGGAAGCAACTCGCGTATACGGTTAACATCCATAAGCGGCTCTACCGACGGATTGTATATCGGGGCCTGCAGTTCCTGATGCTTGATCTCCTTGCGTATCTTCTTGGCAAATGTAGTGTTGATTGAATGTCCGGGACGGGTGGCTATCACCTTGCCGCGCATCGGACGACCGATGAGTGCGATGTCGCCCAGTACATCAAGAAGCTTGTGACGGGCTGGTTCATTATCGGCCAGCAAGGGGAAGTCGTTTATATAGCCAAACTCGGTGACATTCTTGTGGGGAACGCCCATAAGGTCGGCAAGGCGGTCGAGCTCCTCTTGCTGCATGGGTGAATCGTAGATCACTATTGCGTTGTCGAGGTCGCCGCCCTTGATGAGATTGCCCTTTACAAGTGGCTCAACCTCGCGTACGAATACAAATGTGCGGCTTGCGCCTATTTCACGCGAGAAGTCATCAAGCTTGTCAAGCGAAGCATATTGGTTGGTCAGCACGGGAGAGTCAAAAGACACCATCGTGTCGATGCTGAATTCATCGTCGGGAAGCACAACTATCGACGAACCGGAAGTGTCGTCGCGCACCTCTATCTTCTGCTTTACAACGTAGAAGTCCTTGTCGGCATTCTGCTCCTCTATTCCGGCTTCGATTATTTTTTCGCAATATACCTTGGCACTTCCGTCAAGGATGGGAAGCTCGGGAGCGTTCAGCTGGATGAGGCAGTTGTCGATGCCGGCAGCATAAAGAGCAGCCAGAGCATGCTCGATGGTGCTTATGCGAAGGTCGCCTTTACTGATTACGGTGCCGCGAGTTGTGGCTGTGACATACTCGGCAAGTGCATCGATGACGGGTTGCCCTTCCATGTCAAGACGCTGAAATTTATAACCGTGGTTCTCAGGTGCGGGAAGGAAAGTGGCCTCTATCATCAAGCCGGTATGCAATCCCTTACCATTAACCTTAAATGATTCCTTGAGCGTACGTTGTTTCATTGTTATGAGTATGAATTAATATTATTTTTTCGATTGATTGAGTTGTTTCTCAAGCTCGGCTACACGTTCATATAGCTTTCCGAGATTCTTTATATGCACAACCTGACGGGCAAAGTCGCTGTAGTCGGTCGACGGATAACCCATAATGCGGCTGCCGTTTTTTACACTCTTGGGCACGCCCGACTGGGGGCCTACCTGAACATTGTCGCCTACATGTATGTGTCCCGAGAATCCGGCCTGACCGCCAACCATGCAACCGGAACCTATCTTTGTAGATCCGGCCACACCAACCTGCGAGGCCATGACGGTGTTGCTGCCCACTTCACAGTTGTGGGCTATCTGTATGAGGTTGTCGAGTTTCACGCCCTTGTGTATACGGGTGCTGCCCATAGTTGCGCGGTCGACCGTAGTGTTGGCGCCTATCTCAACATCGTCGTCAATCTCGACATTGCCAATTTGAGGTATCTTGTTGTAAACCCCGTCGACCGGAGCAAATCCGAAGCCGTCGGCTCCTATCACAACTCCACTGTGCAATATACAGTTACGGCCTATCTTGCAACCGTGGTACACCTTGACTCCGGGATACAGGACTGTGTTGTCGCCTATGACGGCGTTGTCGCCCACATAGCATTGGGGATATATCTTAACTCCTTTTCCTATCGTAACACCCTTTCCTATATATGAAAAAGCGCCTACGTATGCGTCATCGGGAACTGTTACTCCCTCAGCCACATGCACAGGCGACTCAACGCCTACAGGCTGCGGAGCGGTGAGCTTGCTTACCATGCCAAGCAACTGAGCCACGGTAGCATACGGGTCGTCGACCCTTATCAATGTAGCCTTAACGGGATGTTCAAGGACGAAATCACGACCTATGAGCACCACCGAACTACCTGTATCATATAGATAATGTGCATATTTAGGGTTGGCGAGAAAAGAAATTGCGCCCTGACGGCCTTCTTCAATCTTGGCAAACGTGCTCACTGTTGCCGAGCCGTCACCTTCGACAGTGCCATTGACCAAGGCAGCAATTTGAGTAGCTGAAAACTCCATTATTACTATATTTACCTGTTCGATTTTAGTTTTAATATGCAAAGTTGCGCAAAATTTTTCACACTTAGGCTAAAATATGATTTAAAATTGCCTTATAAAGCCTTATATTGATGGCAAATTCAATCATTTATCGGCTGTAAGCCTCAACCCGTCATCGGTCAATGCTATTTTGCCTTGCTTGTAAAGCTGGCCTATGGCCTTCTTGAAGTCTTTCTTGCTGCAACCGAACACTACTCTTATTTCATCGGGTGAAGAGCTGTCGCCCATCGGTGAAAAGCCGTTGTTCATCTCAAGATAGCGCAATATGGCACGCTCGGCTGTAGCCACGCGGTCATACTCATGCGAGCGCAATGTAAGGTCGATTTTCCTGTCGGGACGAATGTATTTCACACGCGCGTCGATGGTCTGGCCTATTGCTATGTCGATATATATGTCGCCGTTATATATCATTCCGCTATAGAGATTGTCGACAATGACCTTGTAGCCTATGTCAGTGCGCTGCAGCACAAGTGCCTTCACCTCGGCACCCGAGCGATAGTCGGGAATTCGATTATTAAGGAAACGCTCTATGCGGGCCGAAGCCACTATTCGCTTTGACGAATCGTCAAGATACACGTAGACAGGATAACGACGGCCGGGATACATCTTCATCTTCTGTTCGCGATAAGGACACAACAGATGCTTGGTCGGAAGCCCCCAGTCGAGAAATGCTCCGGTAGAATTGACATCGACGACACGAAGGAATGCAAACTGTCCTACCGTAACATAAGGATCCTCGGTAGTAGCAATAAGCCTCCCTTCCGAGTCCACGTAAACAAACGCCCTCAACTTTTGGCCGACATCGGGATTTCCCGGTACATATCGTTGAGGCAAAAGTATATCGGTTCCGTCACCATCGGTCAGATAGATTCCAAAATCGACTTTTCGAGCCACTTCAAGCTCGTTGTAATCTCCAATTTTAATCATATTTCACAAAATTACAACGATTGAACCATGATTGCAAACAAAACAGCCATATTTACAATATTTAGTACCGTCTGCGACACAGGCGGCAACCGCCTCATTTGCGTCGACAATCACAATACCGTGCCTATTTTTTGCCATGTTATCATCCATGATAGACTTAAAAACGTTATCTTTGCGTAGAGATAACATTTCAACCCGACCAAGATGATAGATACGATTCTGAAATATTTCACCCTCACCGACAAGCAGAAACAACAGTTTGAACAAATCGGCAACCTCTATCCCGAGTGGAATGCCAAAATCAATGTCATTTCACGCAAGGACATCGACAACCTGTGGGTGAATCACATCCTGCACTCATTGGCGATAGCCAAGTTTATCAATCCGGTCACGGGCACTACATTCCTCGACATGGGCACCGGTGGCGGATTTCCGGGAATCCCTCTCGCCATAATGTGGCCCGAATGCAAGCTTCACCTGATTGACCGCATAGGTAAAAAGATAAAAGTAGCGCAGGACATAGCTCAGCAAATCGGACTTGACAACGTGACATTCCAGCACGGCGACATAGGCGAATGCCGCAACACCTACGACTTCGTGGTGAGCCGTGCCGTGATGAGGCTCGACGAGCTGCTGCCGCTAATCAAGAAGAATGTGAGCCGCACATCGCGCAACGCCTACCCCAACGGACTGATATGCCTGAAGGGCGGTGACTTGTCGAGCGAACTTCACGGGATAAAGAATCCCGTAATCGAAGAGCCGCTTAACCGTTACTTCGATGAGCCGTTCTTTGAAACGAAAAAACTAATTTATGTCCAAATCTAACAAATCAAAATTACCATGCTTAAAATCAAGACTTTTACATTCAATATGTTTGGGGTCAACACCTATATAGTGTGGAATCCCGACACCCGTGAGGCCGCAATAATCGACCCGGGCATGATAAACGAGGATGAGCAGCTTGCACTCGACCGCTTCATCAAAAACAACGACCTAACCGTAAAGCAGCTCATAAACACTCACATGCATGTCGACCACATATTCGGTGACATATATGTCAAAAATAAATATGGAGTCGATGTTAAGGCATGCCCCGACGACTCATTCCTCGGAGAACGTGCCGCAGCACAATGTCGCATGTTCGGCCTGCCCGAAAGCATATCCATGGTAACGATCGACCACAAGCTTCAGCACGGCGACACGATAGAGATAGGCGGAGAGAAGGTGGAAGTGCTCGGTGTGCCCGGTCACTCACCCGGCAGCATAGTCCTCTATTTCCCACAATCCAAATGGGCCATAACCGGCGATGTCATATTCAAGTCGAGCATCGGCCGCACCGACCTCGTAGGCGGCAATCACCATCAGTTGATTGACGGCATACGCAACAAGGTTCTCACCCTCCCCGGCGACACCATCGTGTATCCGGGACACGGCGATCCCACTACGATAGACCGTGAAGAGCGCCACAATCCGTTTGTTTAAGAGCCGGTTCGACAATAAAATCGCCTCATTATGCGTCACGAAGCATTTTTCGCAAATAATTGTTGAACTTTTCAAGAAATTTGTTGCAAGTTTAAAACTTTTACCATACTTTTGCATCGCAATTATAACTAAAGCAGAAACAAATGACACGATTTTACGCATATTACTTTTCTTACTTTTATTTCGCAAGAAATTGAAGCGGGATGAGGCGCGCGTAAAATTGCTCAATAAATCATCTTTAAGACATCACCGTAAGTCCCGCTCCTTTAACAAGGTCGGGACTTTGGTTTTATAATGACACTGAATGAAACAATGAAAAAACGAGTAACAATTCAAGGAGTGGCGGGATGCTATCACGATGCGGCCGCCCGCAGCTATTTCAGCAACGAGGAAATCGAAACAATACCCTGCGACTCATTTCAGGAGATGTTTGACCACCTCGCAACCGATGCTTCATTGCTGGCCATCCTGGCCATCGAGAACACCATAGCGGGATCGCTGCTGCAAAATCACGAATTGTTGCGCAAGAACCAGACCCGCATCATAGGCGAATACAAGATGAGGATATCGCACACTCTTGCAGCGCTGCCGGGACAGTCGATCGACCAGCTCACCGAAGTCAACTCTCACCCCATGGCATTGCGACAGTGTGAGCAGTTTCTACTGCGTCACCCAAACATGAAGATGATTGAGAAGTTTGATACCGCAGGAAGCGCAAAGGAGATTGCCGAAAACAATCTGCTCGGACATGCGGCCGTGTGCGGTGAATATGCCGCACAGCTCTATGGGCTCAACATCCTTGAGCGGAGCATCGAAACCAACAAGCGCAACTTCACCCGCTTCCTTATTCTCGCCGACCCGCTCCTCGCTGCCGAGATAGGCCCCGACGAAAGCAAGATAAACAAGGCCTCGATCGTATTCACGACTCCCCTCACCAAAGGAGCGTTATCAAAAGTGCTCACCATCCTGTCGTTCTACGACATAAATCTGTCAAAGATACAGTCGATGCCCATACTCGGGCGCGAATGGGAATACCGATTCTACGCCGACTTCACTTTTGACAGTTATGCCCGCTACCGACAGTCAATCGAAGCAATCAAACCGTTAATCAACGACCTCCGTATTCTTGGAGAATATACCGAATGTAAAAATGAAATCTGAATCAACAACACAAATCGTTCCGGCCAAACGAGTGTCGGAGATACAAGAATATTACTTCTCACGCCGACTGCGTGAAGTGGCACAACTTAACGCTCAGGGCGCCGACATCATATCGCTCGGAATCGGTGGTCCCGACCGTCCGCCCCACAGCTCGGTAATATCTACACTTGCCGACGAAGCCGCCAAGCCCGGCAACCACAGCTACCAGCCCTATGTAGGCATCCCGCAACTGCGTCGGGCAATGGCCGACTGGTATAACCGTTGGTATGGCGTGACGCTAAACCCCGACACCGAGATTCAGCCGCTCATAGGCTCCAAGGAGGGAATACTTCACGTTTCGCTCGCTTTCCTGAACCCCGGCGACGGCGTGCTCGTGCCCAATCCCGGCTACCCCACCTATACTTCGGTAAGCCGACTCGCACAGGCCGAGATATTCAACTACGACCTCACCGAAGAGGGCGGATGGATGCCCGATTTCGACGCTCTTGAACGCCTGCCCCTCGACCGTATCAAGCTCATGTGGATCAACTACCCACACATGCCCACCGGAACTCCGGCATCGCTTGAGCTCTTTGAGAAGATTGTAGCTTTCGGCAAAAAGCACAACATAGTCATAGCCCATGACAACCCCTACAGCTTCATCCTCAACGAAAAGCCGTTGAGCCTGCTGCAGGTCGACGGAGCGCGTGACATAGCCATAGAGATGAACTCGATGAGCAAGTCACACAACATGGCCGGATGGCGCGTAGGCATGCTTGCCTCCAATCCCACATTCATCAACTGGATATTAAAAGTGAAGTCCAACATCGACTCGGGACAGTTCAAGCCGCTCATGCTGGCCGCTGTCAAGGGACTGGAAGCCGACAAGGATTGGTATGACGAGGTGAATGCCACCTACGCGTCACGCCGCAAGGTTGCCGAAGAGATAATGTCGGCGCTCAAATGCACATTCGACCCGCGCCAGAAAGGATTGTTCCTGTGGGGACGCATCCCCGACGACGAAGCCTCCAGCGAGTCGCTCGCCGACCGAGTGCTCTACGAAGGCCGCGTATTCATCACTCCTGGATTCATATTCGGAAGCAACGGCGACCGATACATACGCATATCATTGTGCGCCACCGAGGACAACATGCGCAAGGCGCTTGACCGTATCAACAAAATGAATAACAAACAATAAACACTACATAACTTATGAATGATTTAAAGCCCATCCTTCCCGATGGAATAGAGATGCCCCACCCGCTGATAATAGCAGGTCCGTGCAGCGCCGAAACCGAGGAACAAGTAATGAACACCGCCCGCGAGCTGGCTCGTAACGGCATCAAGATATTCCGTGCCGGTATATGGAAACCGCGCACCAAGCCCGGAGGCTTTGAAGGTATAGGCGTGGAGGGTCTTGAATGGCTCAAAAGGGTAAAGGCCGAAACAGGAATGTTGACCGCTACCGAAGTGGCGACCCGTCAGCATGTCGAAGCAGCATTGAATGCAGGTGTCGACATCCTGTGGATAGGAGCCCGCACATCGGCCAACCCCTTCGCAATTCAGGAGATAGCCGACTCTCTCGCCGCCGCAAAAATAGACATACCGGTACTTATAAAGAATCCCGTAAACCCCGACCTTGAACTGTGGATAGGAGCGTTACAGCGCATCTACAATGCAGGCATACGCCGACTGGGCGCAATACATCGCGGATTCAGCTCCTACGGAAAACATCTTTACCGCAACCTGCCCCAATGGCACATTCCCATCGAGCTGCGCCGCCGCATGCCTAACCTGCCCATAATATGCGATCCCAGCCACATAGGCGGAAAGCGCGAACTTGTAGCTCCGTTGTCGCAGCAGGCACTCGACATGGGATTTGACGGACTTATAATTGAAAGCCATTGCGAACCCGACTGTGCATGGAGCGATAAAGCCCAGCAGGTAACACCCGATGTGTTGAATTTCATACTTAACACTCTCGTGCTCCGCGATTCCACAGTGACGACCGAAAGCCTAACCCTTCTGCGTCAGCAAATCGATGAACTCGACAATGAGCTTCTCGAAGTTCTCAACAAGCGCATGAGAGTGTCACGCGAAATAGGACAATACAAGAAGGAGCATAGAATGCCGGTATTGCAAATAGGCCGTCACGACCACATAATGCAGACACGCGCAAAGCTTGCCGAAGAGATGGGCATGAGCGGAGAATTCATGAAGACGGTGCTCGCCGCAATCCACGAGGAGTCGGTGCGCCAGCAGATAGAAGTGTTCAACGACCGCACAAAATAACACGACATGAAGATTTTGATTATCGGAGCGGGGAAAATGGGTTCGTTCTTCTGCGATGTATTGTCGATGAAGCATGACATTGCCATCTATGACACCGACCCCAAGCGACTCCTGTTCACATTCAACTGCCGTCGGTTCAACAACCTTGAGGAGATTGACGAATTTGCGCCCGACCTCGTGATAAACGCCGCCACCGTAAAATACACCATAGATGCATTTAACAAGGTACTTCCACATCTGCCCGAGAAGTGCATACTCAGCGACATCGCATCGGTAAAGACGGGGCTGCCGGAGTTCTATGCCAACTGCGGACATCCTTTTGTATCGACCCACCCGATGTTTGGCCCCACATTTGCATCGCTCAGCAACCTCAGCAACGAAAACGCCATAATAATTGCTGAAAGCGACCATCTCGGCAAGGTGTTTTTCAAGTATCTCTACAATGAGTTGCACCTGCACATCGAGGAGTACACCTTCAGTCAGCATGACGAAACTATAGCCTATTCGCTTTCTATACCGTTTGCCTCGACACTTGTGTTTGCCGGCTGCATGAAACACCAGGATGCTCCGGGCACGACATTCAAGCGTCACCTGATGATTGCCAACGGGCTAATGAGCGAGGACGACTATCTGCTCAGCGAAATTCTCTTTAACCCGCACACATCGGGTCAGCTTGAAAAAATACAGGCCAAGCTGAGCCAACTGCAGGTAATCGTCGAGAATCATGACTCCGAGGCAATGAAGCACTATCTTGAAGAGGTGCGCAACAATCTGAAATAAATCGCGTCACTTGGGGCTCGTTTTATGAATTTTGTATAATTTTGCATAATGTAATTTTGTGCATTACACATCTCTTGTTACATCATTATTTCATATATGACTAAAATAGGTTCAGTTATGACGCCGGTAGGACGCAAAGCGTTACTGCTGGGCAGTGGAGAATTAGGAAAAGAAGTTGCTCTGGAACTACAGCGTTACGGCGTGGAGGTGATTGCTTGCGACCGTTACGCCAACGCTCCGGCCATGCAGGTGGCTCATCGCAGCTATGTGTTCAACATGCTCGATGCCGATGAACTTAAAGCCGTCGTTAAGCGCGAAAACCCCGACCACATCATCCCCGAGGTCGAGGCCATTGCTACCGGAGCATTGCGCGAACTCGAAGCCGAGGGATACCATGTAACGCCTACGGCTCAGGCCGCATGGCTTACAATGAACCGCGAAGGCATTCGTCGTCTTGCAGCCGAGGAGCTCGGACTTCCCACCTCACGCTATAAATTCGCATCCACATTCGAGGAATTCAAGGCGGCTGTCGAGGAGATAGGACTGCCATGCGTCATAAAGCCGATCATGAGCTCATCGGGTCACGGACAGAGCGTAGCACGCAAGCCCGAGGACATTGAGCGCTCATGGCATATATCGCAGGAAGGCGGACGCGCAGGTGCCGGCCGCGTAATCGTGGAAGGATTTGTCGATTTCGACTACGAAATAACACTGCTGACTGTGCGCAGCTGCTCGGGAACAACCTATTGCGAGCCCGTAGGTCACATTCAGGTCGACGGCGACTACCGTTACTCATGGCAGCCTCAGCCCATGACCTCCAACGCACTCAACCGCGCAAGAGAGATAGCCCGAAAGATAACCGATGCCCTGGGAGGCTATGGAATTTTCGGTGTAGAGCTCTTCATCAAGGGCGACGATGTAATATTCAGCGAAGTGTCGCCCCGTCCCCATGACACCGGTATGGTCACAATGATTTCACAGGATTTGAGCGAATTCGGACTTCATGCACGTGCCCTTCTCGGTCTTCCCGTGCCTGCAATTCGTTTCTACGGCCCTTCAGCGTCACGTGCCATCGTTGTTGAAGGCGACACCGACAAGGTGGAATTTGAAAATCTCGAACAGGTACTCGCCGAACCGGGTGTACAGATACGCATATTCGGCAAGCCCGAAGTGAAGGGACATCGCCGCATGGGTGTAATCCTCGCAACCGACGAGTCGGTAGAGGCAGCACGAGCAAAAGCCGAACGCGCCTATAATGCGCTAAAGGTCAACGTACTGCCGCGTTAATATATTACGACTTAGGCCGTCGGCCTTTAAACTTCTTACGCAGCTTCTTAGCCATTTCATTATGGTGGGAAGCTGCGTTCTCTTCTCCTATCGACTCGTATAAGTCGGCAAGGCGCTCATGCACCTCTGCTATTTCATCGTTGATTGACAATGCTATGAGAAACCAGTTCATGGCCTCCGACAGATTTCCGGCACGCCTATATATTTCACCGAGCGACATCGGAGTATCGAATTCATCGGGACACAGCTCATAAACTCGCTTGAACCAGGGAATAGCCTCTTCATCGTTACCTACCGCGACATACATGCGTCCCTTGCCCCACATAGCCTCCACACAATCAGGATATAACGACAACGCCTTGTCGTAATTGGCCAGGGCGGGAGTCGGATCAAATCCTTCACGCCTACATTCATCGCCCATTGACACATATTCCAACGCCAGTTTCTCAAACTTCTCTTTGTCGTCATTGACCTGTTGCTGCAAATCAGCAACCATCGACCTGTAGCGGCTGAGTCGCGAAAGCTTCATGCGTGCAAAGCGCATCAGCACCGTGTTGTCAATTTCGTTGCGCAACCTCATCGCGCTTATAAACAGCTCGAATGCCGAAGCGGCATCGTCACGTTCAATGGCGTCAAGCGCCTGCGAATAGAGGTCGTCGGCCTTGGCGCGTTCAAGAGCCGAGTCGATAAGCTTCTTGTCGTTGAACGACCGGCTGAATGTAATAATTTCGGGGTTGACGAAGACATCACGCTGGTTGATTGTGCTCAACAGCGACAGTCCGCCAAGGCTGCGACATCGGCTTAACGCCACATAAGCCTGACCACCGCTGAATGTGCCGCGACCAATGTCGATCACCACATCATTGAATGTCAGTCCCTGGCTCTTGTGTATCGTAAGCGCCCACGCAAGCTTCACCGGATACTGTATGAACGAGCCAAGCTCTTTCTCTATTACCTTGTGGTTTTTCTCGTCATATTCATACTTTATGTTGCGCCAAACGGCAGGATCGAGCACATGCTTTTCACCCGATTCAAGCTCCACCATGAGCGTGTCCTCATCGGCCATGTATATTCGTCCCAGAGTGCCGTTGACCCATCGCCGGTCAATGTCGTTCTTGATAAACACAATCTGCGCACCCACCTTCAATGTCAACGCCATCGAGGTAGGCAGCGAGTTTTCGGGAAATTCGCCTGTTATCGTACCCTGATATGTTATCTCGGGTGTCTTGAGATGTCGCAGGCGTTCATCGTTTATCGAGTCGACCATGTCACGCTTGGTCGCGAGCGTCATCACCATGCGGCCGTCATCGTCATGCGATGCGGGAATTATGCGTGAATTCAGCAGCTTCATGTCATCGGTCGATGCACGGCCAAGCCTTATCCGATCGAGAATAGCTATGAACTCATCATCGTTCTGCCTGTAGATTTTACGTAACTCCACCGACACGACATTCAGTTCATCGAAAGCTTTAGCACAGAAGAAATAGGGATGACTGTAGTAACGCCCGAGCAGGTCACGCATGTCGCCCGTCACCACAGGTTCGAGCTGAAATATGTCACCTACGAGCAGTAGTTGCTTGCCGCCAAACGGCTCACGGGGATTGTCGGAATACACACGCAGCACCTTGTCGATGAAATCTATTATGTCGGCTCTCACCATCGATATCTCATCGATTATTATCAGTTCAAGCTCCTTGAGCAGTTTCTGATGACTCTTGGAATACTTCATGCGTGACTTAAGCCGATTGCGCGCAAACTCCGGGTCGTCGGGCAGCAGCGGCTTGAACGGAATCTTGAAAAATGAATGAAGCGTGACACCTCCCACATTGACAGCCGCAATTCCGGTAGGAGCAAGCACCACATGCTTTTTACGGGTATTGTTGCATATATATTTAAGGAATGTCGACTTACCCGTTCCGGCCTTTCCTGTCATGAAAACCGACTGACGGGTGAACTGCACGAGTTTCCACACATTCTGAAACTCAGCGTTGTCAATGTCTATCTTCTCTATGTAATTTTTCTTCCGTGCCATTGCTAAAAATCAAGGGTGCCAACCGGCTTTAATGTCGGGTGGCACCCTTGAGTGCAAAGTTAATGAAATATTTTTAGAACTTGTATCCTATACTCAGCACAACTTGATTGTTATTGTCGACAAGCGATGCTGTGGGTGAAGTTTCAAGAATTACACCGTTCTCGATGAGCGGAGAGAATGCGTGGTAGGAGCTTTCGCGACGCTTGTGAACGTAGGCAAGGTCGGCATAGAATCCTCCGGTGCGGAATCCAAGACCGCAAGTGATGTACTGGGTGGTCTTGTCAAATGTGTAGCTCGGAATTGTTCCGGCGGTCCACACTGCCTCACGGCCCGACGAAGCCTCTTCCTTAACAGGCGACGACTCGTAGCTGTAGCCGGCACGAAGGCTGAATTGCGGAGTCACCCTGTACTCGGCGCCAAGACGAAGGATGTTGGTACCCTTGTAGTAACGCTTTACATCGGAAGTGACATCGGTGTATTCATTTCCATCGACATCCGAAAGTTTCATTGTCTGGGTTCCTCGGTATTCATAGTCAAGACTGAGAATACCCTGACCGCCGATGACACCAGCAACACCCACCATCATACGCCACGGTGTGCGCATGTCATAGTCGTTCCAGCTCTCATATCCGTCATTGGTCATCGGATAGTCCTTGCTTGTCGATGCGTTCTCGGCAAAACGGCTGTCGCTCGGAGTGTATCGGTAGTCCATCGTTGCATAGTAGGTATCGGTCATCTGATACCATGTGGGAGTGTGTACGGCGAATCCTATACGCAACTCATTGATGGGCTTGAATATCAATCCGAACTTCACATTGAATCCTGTACCGGTAGAGTTCAGATAGTTGTCAAGGCGATAGTATCCCTTGCCTCGTGTCTGATAGTAGGGGTCGGCACCGTTTGTAGCGTTGGCCGCCTGCGCTGCTATGTATGCATTATCGAGGTTTTCGTCATAGTAGCTTATCTGGGTGAAGTCGATGTCGGTTATACCGAAACCAAGACCCCAATACAGCGTATTGTAAATGTTACCTCCAAAGTTTATGGCATACTCGTCGATGTAACCCTTCTGCCTTACGGCGTAGGATGCACTACCGGTTGTGCCGTCACCCATCAATCCTTGGAAGTTGTTTCCGCTCGCATCGGGATTTATCACGAATCCCTGATAAGAAAGGATGCTCAGCCAGGGAGCATAACTGTCGACATAGGGATTGTAATCCTTGCTGCTCGACAGGTCATCGGAATTCCATCCCTCGCTGTTGGTAGCTGCGGCCACCAAGTTACTCAACGAGGCATCAAGCGAGCCGAATCCGCCGCGATACACGCGATCCATCGAAACGGTGCGTGAATAAGTGGCTCCCCATGAGAAGGTAGGCATCACATCACTATAAAGATGTGTGGTACCGATATATCCGAAGTTATTGAATGTAAACTTAGTGTGGTCATCAGTCATCTTGACTCCCTGAGCTTCGGTGGTAGCCGACTGAAAATTAAGATTAAGCGTAAGCCCTATCTCGCTACTGCGATATATGCCTATACCGGCAGGATTCTGGTTAAGCGTCGACATGTCACCACCAAGAGCGGTGAATGCTCCGCCCATCGACATGAATCGTGCCGTTCCCCTCAAATCGGAATGCGACAGTTGATAAGCATCGACGGCGGCCTGAGCCATCGCCATAGCCGGCAGAACGCCGGCCACTGCTAATGCATAAAGCTTCTTCATAATTCTCTAATAATGAGTTGAAAATAATTTTAAGTTCTATAACCGTTAACGACGTCCTCCGCGATGACTGCCACCACCGCCTACACTTCCACCACGCGAACCACCGCCGAATGAACCGCGGCTCGGGCTGGAATAAGACGGAGTAGAGTACGAATTACGGGTATTACGATTGCCTGTAGTAGTGCCAAAACGGTTAGAATTGCTGTTATTCTGTTGATTAGGCGTAATTGCAGGACGAGAATTTGTGTGTGACGACTGACCGGGACGATAGTTGCCCACTGAACCGGGACGGAAACCGTTGCCACGATTATTGGATGTACCGGGACGATAATTGCCCGATGAACCCGAAGTGACATGGCTCAATCCGGTGTAACCGTTGCGCACACCTATCGGGCGACGACCATTGGGAGTATAATCTCCACGGTGCCAGGCGACAGGACCGCCCCAGCCCCACGAGGGACCCCAACCGGGACCACCCCAGCCCCATGACGGACCCCAGCCCCACGACGGGCCCCAAGCCCATGAAGGACCCCAGCCCCATGACCAGGACCATGACGGCCCCCAAGCCCACGAAGGGCCCCAGCCCCAATCCCAGGGATCCCAGTACCAAGGCGAGTACCAACGGTTCCAAGCCCATGACGGGCCCCAATATCCGGGTGAATTTATGATAATGTTCACCTCGGGCTGTGAATAGTAGTAATCAACGAGTTCAGGGTCATTGATTGTCGACACAATGTCGTCATTGTGGAAACGCTCAATGCGTCGTGTGTATTCAAATCCGTCCTTACTCATCGATTGACGGGTGGTGTCATTAGTTGCATACTGGCCACGGCGATTGTACTCATCGACGCTGCGGGTCGATGTTCCGCTCACCTTATACGCATCGGAGCCGGGCATGTTGTGTCCGCCCAATGTGGGATCATAATTATTCTGGTAATAATAGTCCTCGTATACAGGCTGCTTCTTGGGCTTTACCTGCTTGGGCTTTGTATCCTTTGATGCGTCATAGTAGATGTCATCATCATAGTAACTCTGAGCCGAAGCAACAAAAGCTCCTCCGGTTAAAAGTGCCATTAATAACAATACCTTTTTTGCTTTCATAAGATTCAATAATTAGTTGTTTTTCAAAATCTTTCATTATCTTGGACTAAAAAAGTGACCGATAGTTTAATCCAAGGACACATAAAGGTAGCGTATTCCCTGCTTTTGTGCAATAATATCCCTCGTCTACTTATACCCGGCTAAGAATATTTAACAATCTATGGCGGGCATCGGCATGCGCCGATGTCCGCCATGCGATATATTTTTCTACATGATTCCTCAATTATTCGTCACCGTTTCCATCGGAAATTGGCTTCAAATCGTAGGACAGCATGCACAGTGAGAATCCCCAGTAAATGAATGCAAGAGAAGTGAGGAAGCTAACCATCATCATGTTCTGTACCCAACCTGCTTCAAGGAAGAAGAATCCGATGAGAAGCAACAGGATACCGTTGACAAGATAGAGCCACCAATATTTACCCTTGTGTCCGCTTACCGAGCTGATAATCGTAGTAATACCCCAATAGATGAATATCAAGGCAAGGAAATACGGGAATACGAATTCTGACAACATGATGTTGCGAACAAGCATAAAGCCCACAAACAAGTCAATCATGCCACCGGCAATCCACCATCCCCATCCCTTGGGATAATGAGGTCCTGCAGCTACGATAAGTTGAATTACACCGGCAAGGATAAGAACCCAGCCGAAAATCTGTGACGCTATTGCATAGCCGGCTCCCGGCCAAAACCAATAAGCAAACCCGCATAGTACCATCACGATACCGGCTATCAGTATGAGCCACCAGCTCTTAGAGTAGCCAACCAAATTAAATTTTGAGAGATTCATAACATCAATAAATTTTAGTTGATATTTTTATTCATATAACAACACTCTTCGTTAATTTGTTTGAATTTTACATAAGAGTCGGTTCGACAATAAATGTTAACGGCTCTAACGCATTAACGAGAAAATATAATGATGTCACAACTACCTGCCAATAACGCTATAGCGATGTTATGATTTATCAAGATAAAAGGCCGAAACAAGGTCGTTGTATTCAGGCGAGCCCACCGTAACTACATCCTCGACTGTCACGGCATCGCCAAGCGACAGCTCCCACAGCAACCGCGTGACCCTCCCGGTCGACGGTCGCGTAACTACACGGGTCAGCCGGGCTAACGACATTCTCGCCATCGCCGCGCTGAACATTATGTCACCCTCACGCTCCACAGGCGATATCATGCACAGCCTGCCCTCGGGCGACAACAGCCCCGAGGCCGCTGCTTTAACTATAGAGTCGTAAGTAAGTCCCTCGCCGTGACGGGCAAGCGCACGTGACGCATCGGGAGCCTTAAGTTCCGAATTAAAATAAGGGGGATTGCTCACAATCAGATCGTAGGGAGCGTCAATTCCTGCCGCCCATCGATTGAAGTCGGCCTCAATCACACGTAACCTGTCGCTCCACGGCGATGAATCAAAATTGTCGCGAGCCTCGGCCGCGGCGTCACGCTCTATTTCAACCGCATCGATAAAAGCATCCGGCTCGCGTTGAGCGATCATAAGCGATATAAGTCCCGTGCCGGCTCCTATGTCGAGCACCCTGCGACACCCTGCCACATGACACCATGCACCGAGGAGCACGCCGTCGGTTCCCACCTTCATCGCACTCATGCGGTTGCGCACCTCAAACTGCTTGAAGCGAAACACATGTTCCCTATTCACATTTGCCATAACCGACAACAAAGTTAAACATAAAGTGAGGCACATCGGTTGTATTAACATAAAAAGTTGTAACTTTACGCTAAATAAATAATATATATGAATATCACCTCGGCCAAATTTGAGATAAGCAACACCGATGTTGCAAAATGCCCGGCAGTATGTCGCCATGAATATGCGTTCATAGGCCGCTCCAATGTAGGCAAATCATCATTGATAAACATGCTCACCGGTCGCAAGTCGCTCGCCATGACTTCATCCAAACCCGGTAAGACGACATTAATCAACCACTTTCTCATAAATGACCAATGGTATATCGTCGACCTTCCCGGTTACGGATATGCACAGCGCAGCAAGGAGATGCAGCGTCAGATAAAGAAGATAATCGAGGACTACATCCTTGAGCGACAGCAGATGACCTGCCTCTTCGTACTTGTCGACAGCCGTCACGATCCGCAGAAAATCGACCTCGAATTCATGGAGTGGCTCGGTGAAAACTCGGTGCCTTTTGCCATCGTATTCACGAAGCTCGACAAGCTCAGCTCGGCGGCTGCCAAAAAGCAGACCGAGAAATATCGCAACACATTGCTCGAAAGCTGGGAATCACTGCCACCGATATTCTACACCTCAAGCGCCGACATGCGCGGACGCAACGAGCTGCTTGACTACATCGAGGAACTTAATAAGCTGCCACTCGAATGCGAATAACGCCGCCTCGCCCTATCATAGAGGATTGCAGGCGGCCAATAAAAACCTGATGAGCTATGGAAGAAAAGTACTTTACACCCGAAGAGAAAAAAGAGATGCTCGCCTTGAGCCGGCAGCTGCTGGCCCATACTCGCGAAATTCAGGAGCGTGACGACTTCAAACGCATACGACACATTATTTCCGACGGCATAAAGCAGAACCACTACCGACGCGACCGTTACGGAATAAACCCAACAATACACAACCTGAACACCGCCATGTTGCTGTGTGACAAAATAAGTCCCGACCGCAACATGATAATAGCCATATTGCTGTTCAACCTGTGCAAAACCGAGTTCATCCCCACCGAAGAGCTTGTCAAGGAATGGGGCGACGACATAGCAAAACTCATACGCGGACTGCTGAAAGTGTCGACACTCTACAGCAAGCAGGCAGCTGTTGAAAGCGACAACTTCCGAAAGCTTCTGCTGACATTTGCCGAAGACATTCGCGTCATCATAATAATGATTGTCGACCGACTTGCCCTTATGCGCACAATCAACCACCATCCCAACGAGAAGATGGTACACGATGTCGCCTACGAGTCCAATTATCTCTATGCGCCTCTCGCCCATCGACTCGGACTCTATGCAATAAAGTCGGAACTCGAGGATCTGTCGCTGAAATACACCAACCGCAAGACCTACACCGACATAGCCCACAAGCTTAACGAAACGAAGGTAAAGCGTGACCAGTACATAGCCGAATTCATAAAGCCCATCCGAGAAAAGCTCGACGCGACAGGGCTCAAATATGAGATAAAAGGCCGCACAAAGTCGATATATTCGATATGGAACAAGCTCAAAAAGCAGAAGAACGACATCGACCATATATACGACCTCTTTGCGATACGCATAATCATCGACACTACGACCGAAAAGGAGAAGAGCGACTGTTGGCTCGCCTACTCGGTAATCACCGACATGTATCAGCCCAATCCGTCACGCATGAAGGACTGGCTGAGCATACCCAAGAGCAACGGCTACGAGTCGCTGCACATAACGGTGTACGGCCCCGGCGACCGCTGGGTCGAAGTGCAGATACGCACCAAGCGCATGGACCTCATAGCCGAAAAGGGACTCGCCGCCCACTGGAAATACAAGGGCATAAAGAGCGAAGGCGACCTCGACACATGGATGAACAACGTGCGTGACATCCTTGAAGCCGCCGAAACCGGCCCCATGGAGTTGATGAAGAACATGAAGATGGACATCTACGACAAGGAGGTGTTCGTGTTCACACCCAAAGGCGACCTCTACAAGCTACCGTTGGGAGCATCACTTCTCGACTTCGCATTCCACATCCACTCAAAGCTCGGAATGACATGTACCGGAGGCAAAGTCAACGGTAAGAACCAGAAGCTAAACTACAAGCTTAAGAGCGGCGACACCGTAGAGATACTCACCTCAACGGCACAGGCACCCAAGCTCGACTGGCTTGCATTTGTCGTCACATCAAAGGCTCGTAACAAGATACGCCAGACTGTTCATGAAATGAACAATCGCTCGGCCACACTCGGCAAGGAGCTGCTCGAACGACGCTTCAAGAACCGCAAGATAGAGCTCAACGAGTCGAGCCTGATGAAGGTTATAAAGAAACTCGGCTACAAGACAGTAACCGACTTCTATGACGCAATCGCCGATGAGAGCCTCGACATAAACAATGTGATAACCGAGTACGAGGGCCTTGACAAGAAGATTCCCGATGCGGCCGAAATACGCTCAGCCGAGGAGTTCCAACTCATGACTGCGGCTGATGATGATTCCACATCATCCGATGTGCTCGTTATCGGCGACGACATAAAGGGCATCAACTACCGCCTGTCAAAGTGCTGCAACCCGATATACGGTGACGATGTGTTCGGATTCATATCGGCTGAAGGAGTCATCAAGATTCATCGTCATGATTGTCCCAATGCGACAAACATACGCGAGAAATATCCCTACCGACTCATCACAACAAGGTGGTCGGGCAAACTCGGACAGCAGTTCGGCGCAACGTTACGCATTGTCGGGAACGACGACCTCGGCATAGTCACGAGCATCACCTCGATAATCAACAAGGAGCGTGACACATCACTGCGCAGCATATCAATCGACTCCAACGACGGAATTTTCCAAGGATTCCTCGTGGTCGGAGTCAATGACACCGTAGCATTAAACAACCTGATAAAGAAACTAAAAACAGTAAAAGGAGTAAAAGATGTACAACGTAGCAAATAAACGCACATTCCTGGGAGTGGCAATGGCAATGTTACTTTTTTCATGCGGAGGAAAGAATACCGACACTGAACGCGCCGAAGCGATAGTGAATCAGGCCGATTCAGCCATAACGGCAGGCGACTACGACCTCGCCGTGACGCTGCTTGACACGTTGAAGTCACGCTATCCACGTGAAATAAAGGTTCAGCGCGGAGCCATGAATCTGCGTCCGAAAGCCATCGAAGGACAAACCATACGACAAATCGAGATAACCGACAGCATGCTCGCAGCAAGCAGCCATCGCCGCGACTCGATGATGAACTATTTCTCGTTTGTAAACAATCCCGAGCTCGTCGAGGGCTACTACGTAATCAAAGAGTATGCCAACTCCTCGCTGTTTAACCGCACCGGAGTTGAAGCCCGCATCACTCCCGAAGGCGAATTTTACATAATCTCCTCGCTTAACGCCAAGCCGGTAAAGCACACATCGCTGTCGCTTAAAAATCAGGCCGGAGAGGTAAGCACCGCCACAGTGGATTACGACGGCGACCGCAATTACCGCTCGGGCGGCACCGAGATGATAACATTTGTAGGAGCTGAGTGCGACACTCTCGGCCAATTCCTCACCGACAACCGGGGAGCCGCCACTACACTTATATTCAACGGCGCGAAATCCTACTCCACTCCGCTGTCAAAGCTCGACCGAAAATCAATCGAGCAGACCTACGAAATGGCAAATGTATTGACCGAGAACCGCAAGCTTAATTTAAAGCGTGATTTTCTTGACCGACAACTGCAAGTGGCACGTGACCAGATAGCACGAACCACTCAGGAGCCGGCTGCCGACGACAAGGACTAAAGTCCTTGCCTGTCGAGCCACTTGAATATGTAGTCGTACAAAGCCTCACGCACGTTCTTCTTCGACAGAACGAGGTCGTGCATTCCACCGTTGACTTTGATTTCGGTTATATCCCATCCGAGCCGACGGCCATACTTTGATATATCGTCGACATCGAGCACAGCATCGGTAACGGCATACTGCGTGTCGTCATCGCCCTTCTTATAGGAGCGGTCGGAGTGCATGAGCAGTATAGGAATCTTTATGTCCTCGCCGTTTTGAAGCATCCCCTGCCCCATGTCGATTGCCCTGATCCACCCGGCATCCACATCAGGCGACACGATGAACTTCCATTGGGTGTTGAAATCCCATTCGCCGCCGTACTGTTTCAGCACACTTTCGGCATATTTGCTCGACCCGCCCTGCGGTATCCTTATGTCGGGAAATGCATTGCCGATTGTCGACACTGCCGGGACAAGAAACTTCTCCTGAAACGATGACAGGTTCCAATCCAGAAACGGACTGTTGAGAATCAACGCTCTTATGTCGGAATCGGGATTGGAGGCCATGTAGAGCGATGTCGTCAATCCTCCCGTAGAGTGACCCATCAATATTATCTCGTCGATACCGTCGTCCTTCATTTGGGCTATAGCCGAATCTATGTCGGCAAAGTACTCCTTCATGTCACGCACTTGAAACGGTTTCTGTCCCGGAAGGAGCGAACGGCCGTATTTGCGCAGATCCACGGCATAGAAGTTATAACATGAATCGACAAAACGGTCGCCCATCTCAGACTGGAAGAAATAGTCGTTGAAGCCGTGTACATAGAGTACGCCCTTGTTGCCACCGCACGACGACAACTTACGTATAATGGTCGACCTTACCTGACCGCTGTAGTCATCGGGATGGTCAACATAACGCATTTCATATCCGTCGCCGAGCACATCGGGCCGCCATTGAGCCAACGAGGACAATGTAAGAGCCGCGCCCGACAGAAACATCAAAGACCTTTTCATAACTGTAATCCGCTTTTTTAACATAACGAGAAGCATTGTCACACTGTTCATCTTAAAAATGAAAAAGGGCCTTGCTGAGAAGACCCTTTTCCTTTATTGCAAAAATTCTTTATAGTCCGAGTATCGAGTGCATCTTTTCATACGCAGCCGAAATGCCGTCCTTGTTCTTACCTCCGGCCTGAGCAAATCCCGGCTGTCCGCCGCCACCGCCCTGGATAAGCTTGGCAGCCTCGCGCACTGTTGTCGAAGCATTCATGCCGTCAGCCACGAGATCCTCGGTTATCATCAATGTCAGCAACGGTTTCTCGGCGGGATCCTTGGTAGCGCCGATGAATACAGTATGCTCGGGCGACTTGGCACGAACACCAAACGCTACATTCTTCACAACCTCGGGAAGTCGGATGCCGGTAAGCTCGACCACCTTGATGCCGTTGACCTCACGAGCCTTGGCAAGGAGTTCGTTAGTGAGTACATTCACACGCTCCTTGAAGTACTCCTCGGCCTGATGCTTCAACTCGGCATTCTCGTCGATTGACTTGCGCAATGCCTGAACGAGGTCGGGCACATTGTTGAACATGCTGCCTATCTCGCGGAGAGTGTCCTGCATCTTGTCAAGCATATCCTCGACACGTGCACCGGTCACAGCCTCAATTCGGCGTATTCCGGCTGCGATGCTGCTCTCCGAGATTATCTTTATCATTCCTATGTTGCCGGTGTTGTCGACATGTGTACCGCCGCAAAGCTCAACCGATGAACCGTAACGGATCACACGCACCTCGTCACCGTATTTCTCACCGAAGAGAGCCATTGCTCCCATTTCACGAGCCTTGTCGATGGGCACACAACGCTTCTCGTCACGCGGTATGGCTGCACGCACACGGCTGTTGGCAAGATGCTCCACGCGACGAATCTCCTCAGGTGTCAGCTTCTGGAAATGCGAGAAGTCGAAGCGGAGCACATCGGGTGACACAAACGAGCCTCGCTGCTCTACATGTGTACCGAGAACCTCACGGAGTGCCTCGTGCAAGAGGTGGGTTGCGGTGTGGTTGCTCGATATGGCCTTACGGGCCTCTTCGTCGATTTCAGCCTCAAACACGGCTTCAATGTCGGCGGGAAGCTTCTTGGTAAGATGAACACCCATTCCGTTTTCACGCTTGGTATCGTAAATTTCCACAATGTCGTCACCGTTTACAAGATGGCCGCGGTCACCTACCTGACCACCCATTTCAGCGTAGAACGGAGTTACCGAAAGTACTATCTGATAGAACTCATTGTTTTTCTGCTTAACCTTGCGATAACGCAAAATGCGTGTGGGAGTCTTAGTCATGTCGTAGCCTACAAACTCCTGCTCACCATCACGCACTACGACCCAGTCGCCGGTTTCAACTGCAGCAGCGTTACGGGCACGAGCCTTCTGTGTAGCCATTTCGCTGTCAAACTCAGCCTGATCGAGCGTCATGCCGTTCTCCTTAAGAATAAGTTCGGTAAGGTCGAGAGGGAATCCGTAGGTGTCATAGAGTATGAACGCCTCCTTACCCGAAATCTCGTTCTTACCCTCCTTCTTGGCACTTGCGATGGCCGAATCAAGAAGACGGATACCGTTTTCAAGGGTGCGAAGGAATGCATCTTCCTCCTCCTTGATTACCTTCATTATGAGGTCACGCTGCTTGGGAAGTTCGGGATAAGCCTCGCCCATGCTGTCGATGAGTGTGTCGACAAGACGATACATGAATGCCTGCTTCTGGTCAAGGAACGTATAAGCGTAACGCACGGCACGACGCAAAATGCGGCGAATCACATATCCGGCCTTTGCGTTTCCGGGAAGCTGTGAGTCGGCGATCGAGAATGCAATCGTGCGCACATGATCGGCGATTACACGCATCGCAACATCCACCTTGGCATCCTCACCATACTTCTTTCCGGCCAACTCACCTATCTTGTTGATAAGCGGAGTGAACACATCGGTGTCGTAGTTGGATTTCTTGCCTTGCAGAGCCATGCAGAGTCGTTCAAATCCCATACCGGTGTCGATAACCTTGGCGGGAAGCGGCTCAAGCGAACCGTCGGCCTTGCGGTTATACTGCATGAACACAAGGTTCCATATCTCGATTACCTGAGGATGATCGTGATTCACAAGGTCACGGCCCGGCACAGCGGCACGCTCTTCAGGTGAACGGAGGTCGATGTGAATCTCCGAGCAAGGGCCGCAAGGACCTGTATCGCCCATTTCCCAGAAGTTATCATGCTTGTTACCATTGATTATGTGGCTTTCGGGAAGATGCTTTGCCCATATTGAAGCAGCCTCGTCATCACGGATGAGTCCTTCGGCAGGCGAACCCTCGAACACTGTTGCATAGAGCACATCGGGGTTAAGCTTAAGCACATCGACCAGATATTCCCATGCCCAGTCAATTGCCTCCTGCTTGAAGTAGTCGCCAAACGACCAGTTGCCAAGCATCTCGAACATGGTGTGGTGATAGGTGTCCATTCCCACCTCCTCGAGATCGTTATGCTTGCCGCTTACACGAAGACATTTCTGAGAATCGGCTACTCTTCTATGCTTCGCCGCGACATTACCGAGTATGATGTCCTTGAACTGGTTCATGCCGGCATTGGTGAACATCAATGTCGGGTCGTCCTTGATTACCATCGGAGCCGAAGGGACAATCTGGTGTCCCTTGCTGCGGAAGAAGTCCTTGTAGGATTCTCGTATTTCCTTTGCAGTTAGCATTTTATATGACTATAATTTAATTATGAATTAGCTTATATGAGTATTATTCACTATATTTGCGGTGAAATAATCCGCAAAATTAGTTGAATAATATTACTTTTGCAAGTCATTCAACGCGCCAATCAGCACAAAATGAGCAAAAAAGTATTTTACCGATATAACCCGGCCAACGATAAATATGAACGAGTGTACCCGTCACGGCGAAGCCGTATATGGGGTATCGCCCGCAACACGTTCATGGGCATAGTCATCAGCGCGGCCCTTTTCAGCATCATTTACTATTGGATTGGAACTCCTGCCGAACAGCGTCTACGCGAGGAAAACGAGCAGCTCAACACTCAGCTCGACATTCTCAACCGCCGACTCGACGCGTCACTCGGCGTGATGAACGACATCTCGGAACGTGACGACAACTTCTATCGCGTTATAATGGGTACCGAGCGCGTGTCGAGAGCCAAGCGTTACGCCGGCTTCGAGAACGAAAACCGCTACAACCACCTCAACACCCTGCACGATGCCGAGCTGATAAAGAACCTCACGCGCAAGATGGACATGCTTGACAGGCAGCTGTATGTGCAGATAAAATCATTTGACGAGCTGCAAAAAATTGCGGAAACCAACAAGGACCGAATACGCCACATCCCGTCGATACAGCCCATAGCCCAGAAACACATGCGCAAAATGGCTTCGGGTTACGGAACGCGTCGCGACCCTATATACGGCACACGCAAGTTTCACGAAGGACTTGACTTTGCCGCCGACAAGGGAACTCCCGTATATGCAACCGCCGACGGCAAAGTGGTGAACGCCTCCTGGGAAAGCGGCTACGGCAACCTCGTTGAGATTGACCACGGCTACGGCTATGTCACACGCTACGCCCACCTCAGCAAGTTCAAGGTCAAGGAGGGCCAGACCGTGAAACGCGGTGATCTCATAGCTGAAACGGGAAATACGGGAAAATCCACAGGCCCTCACCTGCACTATGAGGTGCGTTACAACGGAGCGCCGCAGAATCCCATCAACTACTACTTCATGGACATAACGCCCGAACAATATAATCAATTGATTCTTGAAGCTGAAAATGCAGGGCACGTAATGGACTGAGTTATGGATGAAATAGGCAAGAAATACTATAAAATCAGAGAAGTGGCCGAGATGACCGGACTCCCCTTGTCGACACTGCGATATTGGGAAAGCCGCTTTACAATAATCAAGCCCAAGCGTAACGAACACGGCACACGCTTCTACACTACATCCGATGTCGAGAAGATAAGGATGGTCTACTTCCTTGTAAAGGAGAAGGGACTGAAACTTGAAGCCGCACAGGAGCAACTGAAGAACAACCATTCAGGCGTGTCGCGACATGCAGCCGCCATCGACAGGCTCAAGGCAATACGAGCCGAACTTCAGTCGATGCTGGACGCCATGAGCCGGCTGCGTTGACCTCAAAAATCGACGGTAAGCCTCACATTTAACATTCTTCGCGTGAGTGAATTGGGCACGGCATAGCTGACATCATCGGCAGCCTTGACCCAATAATAGCTTCCGACATTGGAAATGTCAAACAGATTGAAGCAATCGACTCCCACCCACATTGATTTTACAAAACGGCCTCTACGACCGCCTGCATTGTCGATTTCGGGCAGAATGTTGTAGGCCAGGCCTATGTCCACCCGCTTATAGGGTGAAGTGCGGAAATACCCCTTGTCGCGGGTTGAATGTGGCATCGTCACCGGCAGTCCGTCGGCAAATATACCCCTCAGATTTACTTTCATGCGTGGAATGCGGGGGAAATAATCGGTAAAATAGAGCGCCACGCTGTAACGCCGGTCGTTGGGCAGCGGCACTTTAACTCCGTTGATGGTTTCTTGCGACTTCATCAACGACAGGCTCAGCCATGAATCGCTTCCGGGCACAAACTCACCGAAAAGCCGCAGGTCAAGACCTGCCGCATATCCGCTTGACGAATTGTCGCCGGCATACACTATGCGCAGATTGTCGATTTCGTAGGGATTGAGCCGTGACAATGCTTTGCAATAGGCTTCGGCCGACAATTTGAATGGACGGTTGAACGCCCTGAACGTATAGTCGCTGCCTATAATGAGCTGCACGCTACGCTGCGCCTTTATATCCTTGTTAAGGGTCACCGACGAATTGCCATGCTCATCGGTCACAATGCGTCGAAGCTCCTTGTAAAATGTTGACTGATAGTATAGTCCCGTGGCAAATCGGAACGCCCAGTTACTGCCGCTTGCCGGAACATAGCCTATATTCAATCGAGGACTTATCAGCAGCTCACGATTAAAATCCCAATATGACACACGCACACCGCCGTTAAGGCTGAAAAATCCGAGTCCGTTATCGATGCGGTAGGTGTCCTGAAGGAATGCCATGACTCGGTTGCTCGACAATGAGTTGTCGGACGACATATTATAAAGCATCAGCAAATCACCCGCACTGTTTCCGGGCAATGAGAATCCCGCCGAGTCACGCAGCTCCCATTCACGACTGAACTCGCTCACCGATTCATGATTTAACGTAACTCCATAATCAATCATGTGACGCGACACTGCATTGCGACCCTGCAACGACATTGAGTATACGGTGGCCTTGAGTCGGTCACGTGCATGCTCATGGTAACGCCCCACCCCTATAGGAGCTTCATCGTCGTCATTCATCGCGTCATCAAGCCAATATTCACCCGTTATGTCGTAAGCTATAAGTTCATTGGAGTGATTGCCCGAGAACAGCAATGTATATCCCGACGAACGTGACGGCACATAGTTTAACGACAATGCGCCGAACCATGTTTCAAACTTGTCGTGTTCATGACCGTCGAAATAGACATTGAAGTGCTTTACGTCGTCGACCGTACCAAACTTAGTCGTGCGGTTACGTGGAGTGAACCTGTAACTGTTAAGGGCGATGTTGCCGAGAAACGACACCTTGAACCGCTTGTCAAGATTTACCTCTATCTTAGTCTGATAATCGAAGTAACGCGGGTCATACTCCCCCTTTTCATCGCCTGTTGCAAGAAGTGACGCGTTACGTTTATACCGTAATCCGTGAAGTTGTGAAAACCGATCGGTTCCCTGCCCTATTGCCAGCTCGGCACCCATAAGCCCCAGCGACACATTTCCGTCCAGTCCATGAGGTCGGCGATAAGTTATGTCGAGAGCCGACGACATTTTATCGGAATATGCCGCCGGAAAGCCTCCGGTCGAGAATATCAGCTTGTCAACCATCGAAGGATTGATGACGCTCAACCCCTCTTGCTGTCCGTTGGTAACGAGCTGTCGGCGAAACAGCTCCACGCCGTCGACATAGACACTATTTTCATCGTAGGAGCCGCCGCGCACCGAATAAGCCGACGACAATTCATCAGCTGGTGTAACGCCGGCAAATGTCGACAGCATCGACTCGACACTTCCACCAGTGACATCGGGCGAATGCCTGTAGGCATCGGCGTCGACCTGCTGCATCGAGCCGAGTTGTTTCTTGTACTCAGAAATCTGCACCTCACGCAATTGGCGCGATGCTTTCTTGAGTTTCATGTTGACCGCAAGGTCGTTGCCTCTCACCTTCACAAGCTTGCGCTCGCCGTCACGATAGCCGATACATGAAAAGAGGATGTGCAATGTGTCGGCAGCCGGAGCAGTCAGCCTATAGCGACCCTCCGCATCGGTGTTTACACCTACCGATGTCCCGGCCACCCTTACCGTGGCAAACTCGATGGGATGATTTCGCTCATCGGTTACCCGACCGTGTATCCTTGTTTGCGGGAAGCAGCAGAATGCCCCCGACAATATAGAAACAATCAATAATGTGATGCGTATGACAGGCATGCGTGATGAATTTACACCTAAATAACGTGACGCTGTGCCATTAAGTATGCAATGCGACAAAAAATGTAGCACTTGCCCCAAACCTATTTAATATCAACATCCCCATTTATTAATTTTATTCATTAATTTTGCATCAAATTATAGCTGAATATGAAAATAGCAATTGTAGGAACCGGATATGTAGGCCTCGTATCGGGTGCTTGTTTTGCCGAGGTCGGCATTGATGTGACATGCGTCGACATCGACAAGCGTAAGATCGACAACCTCATCAACGGCACAATACCCATATATGAACCCGGACTCGACGACCTTGTGTCACGCAACGTGAAAGAAGGGCGACTACATTTCACCACCGACCTAAAAGAGTGCCTTGACGAGGTGGAAGTAGTGTTCAGCGCAGTGGGCACACCTCCCGACGAGGACGGCAGCGCCGACCTGAAATATGTGCTTGATGTGGCGCGCACATTCGGACGCAACATCAACAAATACACCATACTCGTAACCAAAAGCACGGTTCCGGTGGGCACTTCAGCCAAAATAAAGGCCGAGATAAATCGAGAGCTCGCCGAGCGCGGCATGTCGGTTCCCTTTGAGGTGGCTTCAAACCCCGAATTTCTAAAGGAAGGAGCCGCGATAAAGGACTTCATGTCGCCCGACCGCGTAGTGATAGGCATCGAGAGTGACCGCGCACGCAAAGTAATGGAGCGCCTTTATCGTCCGTTTCTGCTCAACAATTTCCGCGTAATATTCATGGATATCGCATCGGCCGAGATGACAAAATATGCAGCCAACTCAATGCTGGCGACACGCATATCGTTCATGAACGACATAGCCAACCTGTGTGAGCTTGTGGGAGCCGATGTCAACATGGTGCGCAAAGGCATAGGCACCGATGCGAGAATAGGCAACAAGTTCCTCTATGCCGGATGCGGATACGGCGGCTCATGCTTCCCCAAAGATGTAAAGGCGCTGATACACACCGGAAAGGAACATGGCTACAAGATGCGCATAATCGAAGCTGTCGAGGAGGTTAACGAACTCCAAAAATCGATCGTGTTCCGCAAGCTTAAAGATGCCCTCGGCAACCTTAAAGGCCGACGCATAGGCATGTGGGGACTCGCCTTCAAGCCCGAAACCGATGACATGCGCGAGGCTCCCGCGCTTGTTGTAATCGAGAAGCTTCTCGAAGCCGGAGCCACCGTAGTGGCCTACGACCCCGTAGCCGTGCCCGAAGCACGCCGACGACTGGGCGAACGCATCGAGTATGCTCTCGACATGTATGACACGGCAGTGGATGCCGACGCAATAGCACTGATGACCGAGTGGAAGCAATTCAGAGTCCCGTCATGGAACGTGCTGCACAAGGTGATGCGCGGCAACATAATAGTTGACGGACGCAACATATACGATCCCGCCGAACTTGCCGAGGAGGGATTTGAGTACCACTGCATTGGTAAATGACTGTAAAAACGCATTTATTATGGAAATGATAAAGTTATCGCTGCCACACATAGGCACAACCGAAATAGAATGGGTCAACAAGGCCTTTGTGGGCGACTGGGTAGTGCCCCTCGGGCCCAATGTCGATGAATTTGAACGACGACTGGAAAATTATGTAGGCGACAATAAGGAAGTCGTGGCCTTAAGTGCCGGTACAGCCGCGCTGCACCTCGGACTGGTCGTGCTCGGAGTCGAAGCCGGCGACGAAGTGATATGCCAGGCGCTTACATTCTCGGCAAGTGCCAACCCTATATGCTATCAAGGCGCACATCCCGTATTTGTAGACAGCGAGCCCGACACCTACAACATGTCGCCCGCTGCACTGGAGGAGGCCATTGTGGCCCGTCACCGCGTCACTGGACGCTACCCCAAGGCCATCATTCCGGTTCATCTTTACGGAATGCCGGCCAAGATGAATGAAATCGTCGAGATAGCCGCTCACTACGGCATACCCATATTGGAAGATGCCGCCGAAGCCCTCGGATCGGAATATCACGGAAAGAAATGCGGTACCATCGGCAACTACGGAGCATTGAGCTTCAACGGAAACAAGATAATAACCACATCGGGAGGCGGCGCACTGATATGCCCCGATGAAGAGTCGGCCCGTCGTGTGCTGTTCTTCGCAACGCAGGCACGAGAAAACCGCCCCTACTACTATCACGAGCACATCGGCTACAACTACCGCCTCAGCAATGTCAGCGCAGGTGTAGGATGTGGCCAGATGGATGTTCTGCCTGAGCGTGTGACGCGTCGTCGTGCTATACACCAATTGTACAAAGAGGGACTTTCCAATCTCGCCGGAGTGACAGTGCAATGCAATCCCACTGAAGAGTTTGACTCAAACTTCTGGCTATCGACTATACTCATCGACCCGGCCACCGGATTTACACCCGAGGATGTGAGAGTGGCAATGTTGAATGCCAAAATCGAAACTCGCCTGTTGTGGCGTCCGATGCAGATGCAGCCCATATTCCGTGACGCTCCCTACTACGGCGGCGATGTGTCGCAACGCCTGTTTGAAACCGGACTGTGCCTGCCAAGCGGATCGGTGCTTACCGACGAGCAGATATCACGCGTAATCGATGAGTTGCACCGCATATTACGAGGATGATGTCACGCCACCGAATTGCTGTATTTGACCTTGACGACACCCTATATCACGAGCATGACTATGTCGTGTCGGCATTCAGCTACATAGCCCGAGATTTGTCGCATCGCTATGCACTCGATTACGACGCTATGGTTGGAACCATGATGTCGGCCGGCAATCCTTTTGACAACCTTTTGCGCTACATATCCCACACCGCCACACCCATAACCGAAGATGTAGCGTGGCTTGTCGACACCTACCGCAATCATCCCCCCACCCTTGAACTATCGGCCGACGCGAAGCGCACAATCGAAATGCTCCAGGCACATAACGTAGAGTTGGCCATAATAACCGACGGGCGCGTGACATCGCAGAACAACAAGATCAAGGCTCTTGGCTTGAACCGAATAGTGAAACCCGAAAACATAATAGTATCGGAAGCCGTGGAAGGCGACAAGCTTTCAGGCAAGCCGTTTGAACTGCTGGTAGCGCAAGCTGGGCCCGATAACGAATACACTTATATAGGCGACAATCCCGCCAAGGATTTCGTGTGGCCCAACCGACACAATTGGACGACAATAGCCCTCGCCGACACATCGGGCATCAACATTCATCGGCAGGAATGGGATAAATTCCCGGCAATAAACCGGCCACGGCACATTGTTGATAACTTACTTGACATTGTGCCACTGATAGTTAAGCCAAATATTGTGAACTGAGCCCAATTTGTGGGCAACTTTTAGCATTGAAAAGTTTGCAAAATTAAAATCTTCTGACTAACTTTGCACCGCTAAGTCAGAAAAGACACTTCAGCATGGAGAGGTGGGTGAGTGGCTGAAACCACCAGTTTGCTAAACTGACGTAGGAGCAATCCTACCACGAGTTCGAATCTCGTCCTCTCCGCCAAGCCCTGTAAGCGACTCGCTCACAGGGCTTTTCATTTATGCACTACCAGCCTACAAATCACCATGAGACATCGGCGCATGGTAAATAATACAGATGAATGTCAAGAATAATGTTTGCACCGAAACACTAACGTAGTTTTGTGAGTATAGTGTCGGGATTCTGATGCATCTGACTGAATGCGACAATCTTCTTACCAAGATCCTTAATTGAGCCGCCGATAAAGTAGACGGTATCGTCTATTATCAGGAACCTATCATGCACATTCGTGCAATGTCTTACTTCTATACGGGGATACTGGGCGTTATGACGGCGTAGGTCATTGCTTATTTGAGAATGGCGAGTATCGGTATAGATTATCGCTGACACGCCTTCCTTGCGCTTTGTCAGTACTTTCAGTATTCGGTCATCAACATAGTTGTCTATCAGTACGATTCTATTTGTTGCCTTTCTGATTAAATCTGAAATCAGCGAATAGGCATCGAATATCTGCCCCTCAAAGAAGAACCCTTCAATTGGCTCTGAGTCCTTATCATCAAGCCGCGTCAGCACCTCATCAATTTTTCTGTCTGTATCAGAGAGGTGTTTCTGCATAAGTAGCTGATGATGTTCAACGGCTTCAAGGCGTTGAAACACATGCGCGTTACTCATCATAAAACTGCGCATGGCAGTAAACGCCCTCATAATACGGATATTGGCCTCAATAGCTGCGTCTGATTTCAATACACTGCTTAACATCGCCACGCCGTTTTCGGTAAACGCAAATGGGCTATAACGATTACCTCCTCTTACTCCATCTTTGTTTGAGGTCGCAAATTGCGACCTCAAACTTAAAGCCTCTTCTTTAGTAAGTTCAAACATGAAATCAGATGGGAAACGATTTATATTTCGTTTCACCTGTTCTTTCAGTCGTTTGGTTTCTACGCCATACAAGCGGGCCAAGTCGCTGTCAAGCATCACCTGTTGACCGCGAATCACATGGATTAGACTCTCTATCGGTAATAGAGGAGAACCATCTCCTCCATTGACGGGTTCGAGTATATTTTCGTTTTCTTTCATTGAGATTGCCATCCTGATTGCAAAGGCAATAAAAAATAATCGGCAAATCAGCGATTTACGGTGTAATTCATTGATTTACCGACTATACTTCACATTTGATTTATAACTTTATATCGGTTTGTCGGACATAAATAAAGCCCGAACTAAACCAAACTGATTAATCGCAGTGTCGTTGTCAGGTGACAAAGTTCATGATGGACGGGAAAAGAAGATGTATTATCCGCATTTTTATGGTGGCAGCCGTGTATATGCTGATTTTCGCTGTTATCGACATGGCTATGCCACAGAATCAGACCGAGAACGGCATTTGGCAACCTGATTGTGATGATTGCTTATAATGCAATATTGAGTTACAATCTTGTCTTCAATAGCCAATATGGAGCCGGACTTACATGGTGGTTTTTCACACTGCTGCTGAACACCACACATTCAATTGGTCGGATGATTTTTACCTTATTCATAAGATTTCAGTCGATTCAAAAATTACCATAGATTATGAAATCCACATGCTAAAGTTCACCCAGGGATTCTAAACGATCCGATAGCAGCGCAACACTATGCTGCTACGCGAAAAGTCGCTCATATTTTCATTATACGCCAGGCATTTAAGACTAAATAAGGGATGTTTAAGAGTAAATAAGGTTAACGATAATGGATGCATCAGTGACCGGCTGTACTTTTGTATTATTAAACAATACAGCTATGAGAATAAATGTATTTGCCGCAGCATTTCTTTCCGGTCTTTCAGTTGTAGCTCAATCAGAGATGACGGATACCGTTAAACAACTTAATGAAGTGATTGTATCAGTAGAAAAACCGCATATAAGAGGCGAAGACGGAATTATGACAGTCGACCTGCCCTCTATCATCAAGGACAAGCCGGTGACAAATATTCTTGAAGCACTCAGTTATATGCCGGGAGTGACAAACAACAACGGCATGGTGTGGCTGACCGGTGCATCCAATGTCACCATTATTCTCAATGGCAAACTGACAGGCATACCTATTCAGAATCTTTATCAACTGCTCTATAACACACCCGTTGACAGGCTGAAAAATGTGGAAATAATGTACTCCGCTCCGGCAAAATATCATGTAAACGGTGCAGTAATCAACGTAGTGCTGAAAACGCCCACGCCTCTCGACGGTCTGCAAGGACAGGTCAGAACCGGATACAACCAAGCGCACTACGGTTCGTATGGAGGTGTGCTTGCAACAACATACGCAATCAAAGACTGGTCTTTTGATTTGAATTACGGACTGACGCGAAGTAAATCATGGAGCCGAGAGGAAACATGGTCCAATCATCTATATAACGGCAAGCGGACAATGATCGAGGACGATATGCGGCGTATCAGCCAGAACTGGAGCAATACCATATTCGCCTCCGCATCATGGAAGACGCTCAAACTTACTTACAACGGTCAGATTGTCTCCGATTCAAAGAGTTGGAATCTTTCATCGGGCACCTTGGGTAATCATACGAATGCCTCCAATATGCTATCGCCGGTGGGCTACCATAATATATCACTGCGTTACGCCGCGCCTTTCGGCATGACAGTTGGCGGCGACTATACCCGCTATTCCGAAAACCGTTTCCAGTCATTGTTTAAGGATGCAGATTACCTGCTTGGCTCGGAAAACCGTCAGAACATAAATCGCTGGCATGTGTCTGTTGACCAACAGCATCAGCTCGGCCAATGGCAGCTAAATTATGGAGCGGAGTATCAGCACTCTAAAGACCATAGTTCGCAACACTACGGCATTGTCGATATGGCCTTTGATGATATTCTCAACGAGGATGTGGCAAATTTTTACGTCGGCACCCAACGGTCATTCGATTGGGGTGTGTCGTTCAACGCTTCGGCGAAGGGTGAATACTATCACAGCAAATATCAGCACAACTGGAATTTTATCCCTCAACTTGGAGCCACATATTACAAAACACCTAAAAGCATATTCCAACTTAATTTCAACACCCAACGCATTTATCCATCATATTGGGAACTGCATGGCGGTACGAGCCACATCAACGACTACTCAACAATCATCGGAAACCCGAAGCTACAACCGTATATCCAATATGACGCGCAATTCAACTACATTTTAAGACAGAAATATGTAGCGACACTGTATTTTCAATATGGTGACAAAGCGACGGTGCAATTACCTTACCAGTCGTCCGATGTCCTGAATCTAATATATCAGACCATCAACATGAACTATGAGCGAGTAGTAGGACTTAATCTTCATGCGCCATTCAACGTGTGGTATATCTGGAACGCCACAGCTACAGCAAACATTATGAATCGGCGTGCCAAGGCAAATCATTTTCATGACATCAGCTTTGACAACAGCAAGTGGATATTTTATGGCTCTCTTACCAATTCATTCAAGTTCAGCCAGAATTGCCCTGTATCTGTATCGGTTGATTTCAGCTACATATCTCCATCATTGCAGGGCATAGCCGACTTGTCGGCTATATGGAAAATAGACGCCGGAGTAAAATGGCAATTCGGGAAAAAGCGTTGCTGTGAACTCGACCTTAAGGCAGATGACATATTCAACAAATGGTCGCCGACTATGACCATCAGCCATGCAGGTCAGGATTACCGAATGAAGGTTAATGACATGACACGAAATCTCAAACTGACATTCATATGGAGGTTCAACGGCTTCAAACCCAAAGACAACAGCAGTGTCGACACCTCACGATTCGGTACCGGAAAGTAATTTTTAATCAATGATACAATGAAAATCATATTGATCATAGTATTGTCACTTGTCCTTAACTCATGCCGTTTAGAGAAAAGAATTGTCGTTACCACACGAGGTTATGAGCAATACCGTCAGTCAGGAATGACTGATGTCCAAATCAAAGCATTACAAAAGTCAAACGCTGCCCAGATTGACACGCTGACAATTTGCAAGCTCAAATAACTTGTTTATTTGAACTTAATAAGACAGCGTGATTGCGAGCTCAGATATTGTCGAGGATTGCATTCGGAGAGGTTTCCATTTGGGAGAACGCGAAAAGTTTCTTGCCGAGGTCTTTTATGGATGCTCCTATATGGTAAAGAGTATCGTCTATTAATCAGGAAGCGATCATGAATATTAGAGGCTGTGCGTACATTTACAGGCATATATTGGTCATTATGCCTTTCTATATCCAGACGCAAATTATCGTCAATCCTCTTTGTATATATCGTAACGAGCACCCCTCGATTACGCTTGTTCAGCAAAGTTAGAACTGTTTCATCAATATAATTGTCAATAAGGACGATGCGTTTGCTGGCTCGTTTTATGAGATCGCATACAAAAACGTATGCGTCGAATATCTGTCCATCAAAGAGAACGCCCTCTCGGGGTGGCAACGATGTTTTAAGGAAGAAGTCGACCTTGCCCGTCAAGTCATCGAGCCTTTTGTCATGCTCCAACAGGCGGCGGTCAATGCGGCTTTCCATATAAAGAAGTCGCTGGTTTACGCTGTAACCCCGCAATAGATAATCTTTCAATATCTTGTTGGCCCAAATACGGAACTGAGTGCCACGTATTGATTTTACCCTATAACCAACTGATATTATGACATCAAGCGAATAGAACCTGGTCTTATATCTTTTGCCGTCGGCAGCAGTTAGTAAGGATTCCTTACATACTGAAGATTCCTCTAATTCTCCTTCCTTGAATATATTGCGGATATGTAGAGTGATGTTGTTTCTTGTGGTTTGAAACAGTTCTGTCATCTGCGCCTGTGTGAGCCACACGGTTTCATTCTCAACTCTGACATCCAATGACAGAGTAGAATCAGGCTGATAGAGAATGATTTCATTTTCACTATCAGGCCGCAAGTTGCTAATGTTGTTGTCTATTTCGTTCATTGGTGTCTTAGTTGTAATTGCAAATATACGAAAAGCAATCGGTAAATCAGCGATTTACAGCACAATTCGTCAGCTTGCCGACCATACTTCACATTTAATCTATAACTGAGTATCGATTTCGTCGGGCATATATAAATAAAAAGACTTTTAGAGTAATATAATCAGACTGTATGGCCGGGGTGTCGCCGATTTTTAGTAATTTTGTACTTGAACATCCAATGCGGAATAAAAATCCAATGATTTCTGCATAGCCTGCAACAAGGTTAAGACTACGGAGGAACCCGAATAATGAGAAAACTTATATATGTATTAGTAGCTATTGTCGCATTAGGCACTGCTTCATGCTCGAAGTCAATGTCACAATACGATAAAGAGATTGACCAAGCCGAAAAGATGATGCTGAGCAATCCTGACAGCGCATTGTCAATGCTGGATGCAATCGATGCCTCCGAACTTAAAATTGACTCCTTATGGGCAAAATATCACTTCATTAAAGGATACGGACATCTGAAACGCAACCGTTCAATGATCGGAGATTCACTTATAATATATGCTCATGATTATTATCGCGGTAAAAACTTGGTGAGGGACATCAGAAGCGGCATCGTCCTGGCGTGGTACAAATTCTGGGTCGGCGACACTCCCGGAGCTATGACCATGCTCGATTCCCTTGCCGGATTGCCCGATGTGCCCGATTCTTTAATGACTCAGACGCTCAGAATACGCGTAATGCTCGGAGCGTCGGAATATCAGGGACAACAGCTCATCCCATACGCGAAAAAGCTACATGAACTCGAAACGGATTCCCTGAGAAAAATCGAGGCCAACTATATGCTTTTAACAGCATACGAATACGCAGGTGAAACGGACTCCGCCCTCTATCTTTTGGACCAACTTGTAGACTATGCACGCAATCACAACTGGGGCGACAAGCATTTCATGTTTGAACTTGAACGGGCACAGTTGCTGACCGAAAAAAGCAGGAGCGCCGAAAGCGACGCGCTTATAGAAGAGATATTCCGAAAAGCCGGGCCTGATAACGGAGCCGCCGACTATCTTCATTTTCAGTATGCCATAAATGCACTGAACTCCGGCGATATAACACGAGCATCGCGACACCTTGCATTGGCCGACAGTTTGGCAATAAAATTAAGAGGTGACGACGATACTTACTTCCGCAGCTACAGCAACCTGCTCCATGCCATAATTGACTTCACGCAGACCGGCCGCATCAAACTGATGCACATAAACGGCCTCAACAACCGCCAGGGCGAACGCTACAACCGCATGAAAGCCTCGCAGTGGGAGTCGGAGCGCGGTGCGTTACATCAGCAGAACTGGGCTTTGGCTCTGAAAGCTGAAAGCGAACACAAGACGGTGATAATCCTGATAATAAGTCTTGTGACGCTCTTGGTATTGGCGGGCGCCTTGTGGATTATCATAATTCGCCGCCAACGTGAGCGTGAAAATGAAGAACGCATCGAGGCGTTGCAGAAAATGGTCGACGAGTATCGCTCGGCACCAGCGACACGCGAATCGGAGATTGCCGATTCGTCGGTGCTGCGCAGCGCCATGCTCAAGCAGCTCGGCATCATCAAGATGGTTGCCGAAACTCCGACTGAGCAGAATCGTGAAATGTTGCGCAAAATATCGTCCATTGACGGGAAAATCGACGGCGAGCTTGTAGACTGGGGAAATGTATTCGGAATGATCGACAACCTCTATTCGGGATTTTACGGAAAACTCCACAGCAAGTACGGTGACATCCTCAGCCCGAAGGAGGAACAGATAATCGTGCTCATGGTAGCCGGTTTCTCAACCAAGGAAATAAGCGTAATAACCGGACAGACAACATCGACTGTTTATGTCAGGAAGTCCTCGATAAGAAAGAAGCTCGGAGTGCCTGAGAAGGAGGACATCGTAAGATTCCTGCAAAGTTAAGAGGTCATTTAAACCACGCAACATTTCATTTAAAGTTTTAAGAGATGCAACCACTGATATTCAGCAGGTTGCATCTTTCATATTAAGACTTTCACATTTGCAGTTAAAATCCGTTCAGATGTAATTTTGCATCAGTAATCGTCGCAAGACGCTTTGCTCACAAAGAAAAGAATCACTAAAAACTGATGTAAAATGAAATCAAAAATCACCATCCTCGCCATCGCATTTTTGATGGCTTCTATCCTCCTCTCTTCATGCTCAACCGGCAATAAAGTTGAACACAATGCACGCGTCACCACCAACGATGACTGCTCAGAGGTTTATACTTGGGAAGAGCTCGACTCCAATGTCCCTGGCCACACCAAGCAAATGATTAGCGATAAGCTGGAAGAGAAAGGTATCGACATGGACGGCAGCATGATTGATGCTCTCATTGAACTCAAAAAACGATTAAAATAGGCAATATGAAACGGATTATCACGCTCATCATTGCCATAACAGCAGTGACTACGGCCTTTTGCCGGGAGATAAGAGGCATAGTGGTCGGAGAAAACGGGACTCCGCTCGACTACGTAAACGTAGTGTTATATCGCGACTCAATCTACGTGACAGGGACAGGGACAGTAACCGACACTGCCGGAGCTTTTTCATTAAACACCGACATCCGAGGCAAGCTTACCGCCAAAATATCTTTTGTAGGTTACGAAACATACACCTCAGCTATACCAAATTCCGGCAACTTAGGCACAATTAAACTTGTCCCCACAACCGCGACGCTCCGGGAAGTTGTGGTCAGCGTCACACGCCCTTCCACTACGATGAAAGGCAATGCACTCGTTACCGACATCGAAGGTAGCTCACTCGCCATAGCCGGAACCGCCAATGATGTGCTTGCACGTGTTCCCATGGTAGTTGACAACGGAGGCACGCTGGAGGTTTTCGGCAAAGGGACTCCCGAAATCTATATCAACGGACGCAAGGTGAACGACCGACAGGAACTTGCCCAACTGAATTCACAGGACATGAAGAATGTATCGGTGATAACCAATCCCGGTGCGGCCTATGCGGCAAATGTAAAATCAGTAATTCTGATACGCACCAAGCCTCCGAAAGGCGATGGATTCAGCGGAACGATCCGCATCGACAACGGCTTTCAGCACTATTTCCGCACAGGCAACTCAATCGATGTGAAATATCGCACACGCGGGCTAGAACTGTTTGCCAATTATGGATGGTGGTACGGCGATAATCGCGACAACCGTTCTAATGAAATGACCACGACAACCTCAACGGGGACTTACAATCAGGCGTTTCAAACAATCGGCAAACAGTTCTACAACGACATGACCGGAAAAATCGGCTTTTCCTACATGTTCAATGACCGCCACAGTATCGGCGCATATTATCAGAACAGTTGGAACCGTCACCACTCCACAGGCACCATTCCAAGCGAAGTGTGGCAAAACGGCATTTTGATTGACTGTTACGACTCCGATGTCAATAATAGATCCACGGCCTTACCGCGACACTATGTCAACCTGTATTACAACGGGCAAGCAGGCAAGTTATCCATCGATTTTAATGCTGATTATCTGTGGTATAAGAGTCGGGAGCTTTCATTGAGTGACGAACTCAGCGAAATGGGAGAAGACCGCACGGTCAACACTCTCTCAATCAACCACAACCGCATGTTTGCCGAAAAGCTCGTAGTGAGTCATCCGCTATGGCACGGCCGTCTACAGGCGGGCGAAGAATATACCTGTACACGCACTACCAACATCTTTACAGCCAACATCACCGAAGTGCCTGATGCCGACAACCGAGTGGACGAAAGCAACATCGCCGCATTTGTGGAGATCGCACAGCAATTAGGCCGCTTCAATATCGGGGTGGGACTGCGTTACGAACATGTAGAATTTAATTATTACGAGATGGGCCAACTCCGCGACGGCCAAAGAAAAACCTACGACAATCTATTCCCCTCGCTTAATGTCGCCACGAAGATAGGTCAGGTCAGAATGGGCTTGAACTATTCGGAAAAGACAGTACGCCCCGGCTACGGACAACTCGATGGTGCCGTCAGCTACATCAATCGCCTCACTTTTGAAACGGGTAATCCATATCTGAAGCCGACAAAAATGCAGACATTGGAATATATGGCACAGTGGCGTCAGTTCTTCGCCCAGTTGTCCTACACCTACTTCAAGGACGGCGTGTACCACACCACCGAGCCCTACGGCCCCGACGGAGAGGCTACCATTATCAGAACTGCCAATCTCGACCGCCGTCACTATTTTCAGGCATTCGCGGGAGGACAATTCAATGTCGGTATATGGCAGCCACGCGTAAATATAGGCGTGATGAAGCAATGGCTCACCCTACCCGTCAACGGCAAACCGATGAAAATGAACACTCCGGGCTTCCTTTTTCAGTGGCAGAACGCCGTGCATCTTCCACTCGACATCTGGCTGAATGTCGATGCACAGCTTATAACAACTCAATGGGACAACAACATGAAGCTCTCCAATACTCCCTGGTATGTCAACGCCAAGATATACAAAGGTTTTATCAACAACACATTCAGCGTGACCCTCGAAGCAAAGGACTTGTTCAACTCCTCGCAGAATGACGCTATTATGTATAATGACGCGGTACACATTGTTCAGAAAAATTTCTCTCCGGGTCAATCGGTGATGCTAACTCTCCAATATCGCTTCAATACGACCCGCGACCGCTACCGCGGCACAGGAGCCGGCAACTCTGAAAAATCACGATTCTAAATTCATTAATTCATGCAAGATGTGGAGCCTCGGCAGCGATGTCGGGGCTTCTACGCTAATGATTGGATACATTAATGTCCTTTATGTCGGCAATTATTGTTAACTTTGCTATTGAGCCGACTATTAGTGAACCTCTTGCTTCAAATGAACGACAGAAACATCAATACTTTATATTTGCTTCTCGGCATGCTTGTGATTGTGCTCTTTACAAGCATCTTTACAGCTTGCTCCGATAACAGTGCCTAAAAACAACTCTCACAAGCAGAATCGCTTATAATCGAACAACCCGACTCTACCGTTGCGATATTGGTTTATATGGACACTACAAATATGTCAGAAAACCAAATAGCACGACAACAATTGTTGTACCTCTACACACGATTAATCTATGGCAATCAGCTTCCGCTTGATTCAATTGGAATTGCCGAAGGCGACAAGATATTTACAGGTACTTTCGATGAAAATGAAGTAAAATGGCTGATTGCCAAGTCGGCTGAAGCCAAGCGTAGAGGAAATCCGGCAGCCCGTATCGAGTTGTTGAAGGATGCTGAATTTTTAGCGATACAGTCGAATGACAATGTTGACCTTGGGATAATATATCTTTTCCTTTCAAATGTATATGAGCAAGGATTTAACGGCACGGTAAGCAAACATTATGCCGATAAGGCACTTGCAATATTCAGGGAACTGCTCAAGCTTGAACACGAAAACGACATTCTGAAAATTAAAACGATGCAGGACAATCTATTTAAAAGCGATTGTCGCAACAAGGATATGTCGGCAAGGATATCCGAACTTTTTCACACACGCTTCAACCTCATCGACGCTCTTGCCGCAACCTATTTTGAATGTAAGAGATGATTTAATTTGACACGAGATATTATTTTAGTAACTTTACATCATGAAATCAATGATTAATGACATGAAAGAGAGTCTTATTTATGGATTAAAAATATGCCTTGAATATTTCGTGATAATCGCCGCGATTTTAATTCTATCAATTGTCATAGACTTGATAGGCGGTCGCGATATAGATCACTACTTTTCTACTCCATATTTTATTACTGCGAGTATCGGCTTGGCACTCACTTTTATTTGCGCCGGCCTCTATCCGTCGGTTCTAAAAATGTCGATCAACTCATACAACGCCGAGTGTCCCGGCTTGACACAGAGATATGTAATTGAGAAATGTCGAAGTAAAGTGCTGTGCCGATATTTCTCTATATTGTCATGTTTTTGCTTTGTTTGCTCACTATTTTATGATATGGAAACATATCCGATCATTGTTCGCTCGCTTATGGCCGGTGGCTTTGTATTCCTTTTTCAGTACATAAAATACCGAAAGCAATACAAATCCCTTTAAACATCGGGCCTGGGGAATAATACATAATGGTTAATGCCCAACCCTAATACTCACAAGACTATATAAATCATTTAATTATTAACTTTAAATTCAAAACAATTATGAATCTTCCATTTTACGCATACCTCCCGGTCGTAGCAGGAATTATCGGAGGACTAATCGGAGGTTATTACTATAAACAATACAAAAAGAATCATCCAAATAAAAAGAAATAACCTCAGACAATTCAACCTCCTATCAAGCCGATAAAAATATTGGCTCTTAAAAATAATCGCTGCCGATTGGAGCTAACACTTCTTTCGGTAGCGCTTGTTTAGTACTGTTTGAAGCTTTGATTAAAAAATGTTGCTACCGGCAATCTCATGGTTCCAATATCAACGAATATTCCCCGTCATATAATCGTGATATTTCTGCTTCAATTTTATAAATAGATATAGTTCCTTTTCCCAACATATCCCCTTGTTGATAAGCAAGTATATTGAATTTTTGATATCATATCCTTGTACGAAAGTTTCAGAACCGAAAATACGACGATATATAGTTTATGACTTTTTGTAGATTTGAACCCCCACAAATCAATAATGCGAAGCGTACATGGATCTTTGCTTCGCATTATTAATTATGCTTTATAGTGTCCTATCAATCCACTCACGGTAAAATATATCCGTATGAGGGAACACGGTAAATTTCTCGCTCTTTTTCTGAAACCAAAGTAATATTATCATATTAGAGCGCGACTTGCCGTCAGAAACACATTGTGGCTTCTGAGAACTCTTTGCAAACGGTTTCTTTATGGGCTTCATATTCTTTTGGCTTTAATTAATGCCTTTCTTGGGCAATTTAAAGTTAGTCATTTTTGTTCATAAAACCAACTTTCACTAAAAAATTAACATTTAAGGAAAAACAAAATCCGGATACGCTCTCGCGCGGCCGGATTTCTAACCTATGATTCACTTATTTGTTGTTGCTTTCCTTTTCTAATAAATATGTCAAGTCCGACGAAATTCATCATCGGATTATCAATAAAGTCTAAATTTTTTGAGTTGATTTTCCAACTGGTATCCGATTTATGTTAGCAAATGTATATAAAATTTTAATATCAACAAAACGGCCATGTTTATATTAATATTTTTTAACAAAGCCGTTTTGTCATAATCGTTTACACTTCAACCTATTTAGTGCCCAGCTCGCGTATTCCACCTGTAACGGGATCCAACAGCAGATAAGCCGGAGCTTTCTTGTCGCTGAACATCTTGGGCTCAAGACCGAACACGATGCCGTATTGAGCCATTTCAAAGGATTTATTCACAAATGTCTTTCCTTCAAAATCAATCTTTACATCAGCCGAGCCGGGAATGCAGTATGCCACTCCACCCTTGGGAAACTCCTTCTCCTCGCCTTTGTCGTTGACAGGCATCTTGCCTCGCTCGGTAACGCGAATCGAAATGGTGACAGGGTCGCCCGAAAGGTCGTCGGCACCGACAATTCCGTCAATAGCCGATATGCGCGCGATTACGGCCTTGGTCACCTCATCGCCGGGGCGGTATGTTATTGTCTGCACATCGGTTTCACGCTGCTCGGTGCCTATAAACATTGCCGTAAGGGCTGCTTCCTGAGCTGCAATCTGATCCATCACAAGCTTCATGGCCTCTCCGTCGGGCGGCATCTGGTCGGCCTGACCTGTTATAAGGTCATTACGGCTCTGTCGCAGCTCATATATACGCTGAGCGGCAAGCTCGGCTCGCTTTGCGCTCGACTGGCTCTGAAGCATCTCCTCGCTTATCACCTCCCTTGCAGCACGTGTTTCGAGCGGCGTAGGCTGAGCTTCCATCGGTTCGGGAAGTTCAGGCGGTTCGGGCAGGTTGAGCTCTTCGGTATTTATGGCGACAGGCAGATTGGCGTCATCCATTATCAAGAATGGAGCCTGTCCGCTCTTGAACTGCATCAGATACTGCTCCTTGCTGTCGGCTACACCGCGCGGAGTGACAATTACACGCTTAACTGTCCACGACTCCGACATTTCCGATATAGGATTGCTCACATTGAGATATTTTTTGGCATATTTATAGAATTCACCCGGTTTCTTAACCACATGCTCGGCCTCGATTGTCACATCAAGCACCGTCACGGGAAGCGAGTAGACCAATCCGTAGTCATTGGCTTTAGTAGCCGTGAATTTTTGGGTTGTTTGCCCCGGGGCAACCATTGAGGCACCCACAAGGCAGGCAAGTGATAGCAAATATGTCTTCATTTTATCGTTATAGTTCAATACTGTTAAATCATTGCATTATATCGCGTATGGCGCGGCCGGTACACTCGGCCACATCTGAAGCAAGCACACCGTAACGGCCGTGACGCTCGGCTGCTATGTCGCCGGCATAACCGTGTACAAATGCACCGAGAGTGGCGGCAACAGCGGGAATATATCCCTGTGCCATGAACGACGCTATAATGCCGGTGAGCACATCGCCGCTTCCCGGAGTGGCAAGCCCGGGATTGCCGCTTGAGTTGAAATAGATCTTGCCGTCGGGACGCACAACGGCGGTGTAACGGCCCTTAAGCAATATTATAATCTGATAGTAGGCCGACTGCTCTATCGCCGTCTTCAGTCGTTCCTCAGCGGTATTGTGCTCTCCGAAGAGGCGGTCAAACTCTCCCGCATGAGGCGTGATTATGCTCAACGGAGGAAGCGCGTCGAGCAGGTGACGACGCTGCGATATACAGTTCAGGGCATCGGCATCGAGCAGCAGGGGTTTTCCCGAAGAGTGGGATATGATGAAGCTCTCAAGAGCTTTCCTTGTGACATCGTGAGTACCTATGCCGGGGCCTATGGCCACAGCGTTGTAGTCATGCTTCAGCGTTATGTCGGTTATGGCAATGTCATGATGGTCGGCCTGGAACAAAGCCTCAGGCACCGATGTCTGAATAATATTGTACCCGCATCGGGGTGAATGCACGGTAAGCTTCCCAACTCCCGAGCGCAACGCGGCACGCGCACCCATCACGGCGGCGCCCATCATGCCGTAACTTCCGGCCACAAGCAGTGCGTTACCGAAATCGGCCTTAGATGTAAACAATCCGCGAGGACGGAGCATATTGCGGGCGTCGCTCTTCTCGACAAGGAAGTAGTCGTAGGGCGAGCTCTTTATCTCTTGCTGGCTCAGCTCAATGTCGAGAACCTTCCACTCGCCTATGAATTCGGCGTTGTCAACGATAAAGAATGCAAGGCGCGGAAATTGAATGGCCAGTGTCAAATCGGCATGAACCACATTACGGCTCAACACATTCTCGTTCCACTCGCCAAACAGTCCCGAAGGCACATCAATCGACACTACATAAGCCTCCGACGCATTGATGTAGCTAACCAACGACTGGAAGCCACCGGTAAGCGGTTCACGCAGTCCCGATCCGAAAAGACCGTCAAGCACAACTACATCCGATGACAAATCCGGCGGCTGGAAGTTTCCGCCCACCACCTCGGTGAAGTCGGCATTGTCAATCTCCAACAGGCGCTTGCGATTGTAGGCACATTCATCGCTAAGTTTACCGAATATATTGAAAAGGAATATCTCTACATTATATCCCTGCTCGATGAGCATACGCCCTACAGCAAGCGCATCGGCACCGTTGTTGCCGGGACCGGCGAAGATACATATACGATGACTCGGACGCCATCGCGAAATAAGTTCACAGGCTATCGCGGTAGCTGCCCGTTCGACGAGCTCAAGCGAAGTAACGCCCTCGTTCTCTATAGTATATCGGTCAATCGACCTTATCTGTTCATTGGTGAATATTTTCATCTTACGAAAAAAGACATTAAACTTTACGCTACCTCAGGAACTCAACAAATAGCAATAGTTCCCGTTGAAAGACACAAAGGTACAAAATATATTGGATGCTTGAATGTATTTATCGCTTTGTTTACGATAATCGTCAAAAATTTCCGCAAACCCACATAACGAAAGGAATATTTTCGCTAAATTTGCACAAACAATATTGTATAATGGACCAGGTAGCCTATAAAGGACTCACATTTGAGCCTTACATAACCAATGATACAATCCAGAATCGCATAGCCGAGATTGCCCGCGAGATAAACAAGCAATACGCAGGAAAGCAACCGCTGTTCCTGTGTGTACTGAACGGAGCTTTTCCGTTTGCCGCCGACTTGTTCAGGGCGATAGACATCGATGCTGAAATTTCATTCATACGCCTTAAGAGCTACGAGGGCACATCTACAACCGGAGTTGTAAAGCAGGTGCTCGGACTTTCAGAAAATCTTGAAGGTCGCGATGTAATCGTTGTCGAGGACATAATCGACACCGGCAACACAATAAAAAAACTCGTGGCTGACCTCAAGGAGAAAAATCCCGCCTCGATACGCATCGCAACACTGCTCTTCAAGCCCGAGTCGCTGCAGTGTGAAGTGAATCCCGACTATGTGGGATTTGCCATCCCGCCCAAATTCATAATAGGATTCGGACTCGACCTTGACGGACTTGCACGAAACCTGCGTGACATATACGTGTTGCACGACGACAATTTATAGGCTATTACAAATATCTATTCATAACCAAACAGATTAACATGTTCAACGTAGTAATTTTTGGTGCGCCGGGAAGCGGCAAAGGCACCCAAAGCGAAAGACTTATCGACGAATACGGTCTTTTCCACATATCGACCGGCGAGGTTCTGCGTGACCACATAGCACGAGGTACCGAACTCGGTAAAATCGCCGACAGTTACATATCACAGGGCAAACTTATCCCCGACGAACTAATGGTCGACATCCTCGCAAATGTGCTCGACAACAACCCCGAGGCTGAAAACGGAGTGATATTTGACGGATTCCCTCGCACAATACCTCAGGCTAAGGCTCTAAAAAAGATGTTGGCCGACCGCAACTCAAAGGTACACGCCGTAGTAGGACTTGAAGTCGACGACAACGAACTTGTCGACCGCCTGCTCAAGCGCGGCAAGGAATCGGGACGCAGCGACGACAACCTTGAAACCATAAACAAGCGTCTTGAAGTGTATCACAACCAGACATCGCCGTTGCGCGACTACTACAAGCAGGAAGGCAAGTACCATGCCATACACGGCTCGGGAAGCATCGACGACATATTTGAGTCAATAAAGTGCTCCATAGCCAAAGCCACAAAAGAGTAACAATTACAACAGCGCATAACCAAGAGGCTGCGTCAACCATGACGCGGCCTCTTTTCAATAACACCGCACAACCGTGACAGCCCGAAAACATTACACCGCCCTATCGACACAAGCCCGTGACATGATTGCCTCACTCTCACGAAAAGGCCGACTCATATCATGGCTGAGAGTTGTCGTATTCATCGCAGCGATAGTGCTGGGCATCATGTTGCGACACGATGTCACGGCGATGTCTATCGCGATAGCGGCAGCGGTCATAACATTTCTTGCGCTTGTCAAGTGGCATGACAATGTAATCACGCATCGGCTGCGTGAAGAAGCTTTGCTGAAATTTGCCGAGTCGCGCCTGCAGGTGCTCGACGGGAATCTATCGGGGCTTCCGCGAGGAGAGCGTTACATCGACAGCAACCACCCTTACTCCTACGACCTCGATGTGTTCGGCGACAAATCACTCTTCTCGCTGCTCGACTCAACAGCAACACCGGGAGGCAGCGACAAACTCGCCCACCGGCTCATGACTCCCGACCTTGATGCCGACGACATAATCAGGCGGCAACAGGCAGTAATGGAGCTATCGGACATGACATCGCTGCGCGACTCCATGCAGGTATCGGGACGAATGGCCGAAAGCAGCCTCGCCGACAGTCGCGGCTCAGCATCGGCTGTCGCCATTCCGCCTATAAACATGCCAATAGCCTTGACAATTCTCAGCTATGCGGCATTCCCTATATTCATTACCACGGCCGTGCTAAGCTATCTCGATTGGATAGCGTCATCATGGTGTCTTTGGACATTCCTATCATTTCTGGGATTGTCGGCTCTTGGTGCCAAGCACATCGGCCGGTTGCACTCACGCCTCACCGAAACAGTAAGTTCGCTGACATCACGTGTCGACCTGTTCAGGCACATTGAAGAGTCAAAGTTCACTTCACCGTTACTTCAACAACTACAGCAGCGACTGAATGTCGACGGCACCGAAGCGTCGACATTGATCGCCAAACTCGCCAAGGAGCTAAAGTCGCTCGACCAGCGTTACAATGCCGTGGGCTATCTGCTCTTCAACGGCACATCGCTGTGGGACTACCGCGTCATATCCAATGTAGACCGATGGATGAAGCGTTACGGCCGACATCTCGATTCATGGTATGACACGTTGAGCGAAATCGATGCCCTGTCGGCGCTCGCAACATTCGACTTCGAGAATCCCGACTACACCTATCCGCAAATCGACCGCAGTGGCGAGGTGATAATGGAAGCCGCTGAGATGGGCCATCCGCTCATAGGCAAATCATCACGCGTCAACAACCCCCTGCCGCCCATGACACCCCACTCCTTCATCATAATCACGGGAGCCAACATGGCCGGCAAGAGCACCTATCTTCGCACAATCGGCATAAACTATCTTCTGGCGATGACGGGCGCACCCGTGGCGGCAAAGGCTATGACATTCTCACCAACGATGCTGTTCACCGGATTACGCACCAACGACTCGCTCGCCGATGGCGAAAGCTACTTCTTTGCCGAACTGAAGCGACTGCAATCGGTAGTCGAAAGCGCATCGACAGGGCAACGGATGTTCATCCTACTCGACGAAATACTTCGCGGAACCAACTCAGCCGACAAGCAGCGAGGGTCGCTCGGACTCATAAAGAAACTCATTAAGCTGCCAGTATCGGGATTGCTCGCAACCCACGACCTGGCTTTGGGCGTTCTGGCCGAAGAGTATCCACAAAACATATCGTCCTACTGCTTTGAGGCAAATATCGAGGGCGACAACCTGACATTTGACTACAAGCTGCGCAAAGGCACCGCCCACAACCTAAACGCATACTTCCTCATGCAACACATGGGAATAATATAACGCAAAACGACATATACAATGAAAGAGAACTATCTGGAAACCGTAAAGGAGATATACGCTCTACTCATGAAGCGAGAACGGCTGTCATCGATAATGCTCGCCGAAGAGCTGCTTGCCAAAACTTTCAATCAATGGCGTGCAAAAACAGAAAATCGCGGCACTCTCGCGCGACAGCTTATCATAGTTTCCACCGCCTATGCCGAAACAATGATCGCATCGGCCCGCTACAAGGAGGGCTACGCCGCATGTATAACCGCTATAGCCTACACTGCTCGCGAGAAAGTCAAGGCCGAGGACATGATGTCGATATACGTTACAGCATGGCAGGCTCTCTCAGGAGTGCTGATGAACAGCGAACCCTCGACCGACAATCAAGTGCGCGAACAGGTAAAGATCGTCACCTCGTCAATCGGCACTATGCTATATCACTACTATTACGAAGCAGGCCAACAGAATGCCAACAAGAACCTGATGCTCGACGCCTACCAATCATTGAAGGACATTACGGAGTTTGTCGACATCATGACCGATGTCGACGACTACATTCCCGTAATCACCGACCTTGTGCGCAACAGCGAGCTGCTTAATCTCACTGAATAATACCCGATTAAGGCAATAACGCAATCGAGGGACTCCGCCGCATGGCGAAGCCCCTCGATTTATTCATACAATATTTTTCTTAGAAGAGATAAGCGGCAGTCACTGTCCAGTAACGGTTCTTACCGTCGATGTCGACACCGTTTGCACCGCCTACAGCCTCAAGAGCCTTTGTCATACCAAGACCGTAGCTTGCTCCAATCTGAAGATGAGAGAGCAGCTCTACACCGAAGCCAAAGTTCCATGCAGCGTCAAATGACTTGTTCTTGATGCCGTCCCTTACATTCTTTCCGCTTGTAAGGAATGCAAAGCTGGGACCGGTTGCAAGATAGGGAGTGATTATCTTACCGATAACGGGAATACCTATTTTCCACTTGAGATTGATAGGAATTTCAAAGTAGTCGCGCTTGTCGCTTGTGTACTCATTGCCTTCGAGCCAACGGGCGTCACGACGAACATACATGAACGATGCGTCAAAACCCAGACCCACCAAAGGAACTGTAAACTCAGCCATAAGACCACCGGTGAATCCGGCCCTATTGTCACTGTCAAGCACACTCTGATTGAAATGAAGCTCATTAACGTTGAATCCAAGACGCGGACCAATACGGAACTGAGCCGAAGCAGGGATGGCGATGATTGCCATCATCACAACAATAAATAAACCTTTAATTTTGTTCATAATGAATTATAATGGTGTTTAATTAAAGAATCCGATGACATTTTCGAGAAATAAACACGACCGCCCTTTGTATTGTTCATGGAAGGCGGTCGCGTAATAGTTTCTAAATGGAGATGTTAGGCTGGGTTACTGTTTAGTTTATCTTATCAGTAAGTTCGGAACCTGCCTTGAATTTAACGGCCTTGCGTGCGGGAATTTCAATTGTCTCCTTAGTGCGGGGATTTATACCTGTGCGTGCACCCTTTTCTGCTACGGAGAATGTTCCGAAGCCTATGAGGGCTACTTTTTCGTTCTGCTCAAGAGCACCTGCAACAGCTTCGAGGCAGGCATCGAGAGCGTTTTTAGCATCTACCTTTGAAAGGTTTGCCTTTTCGGCAATAGCATTGACTAACTCTGTTTTGTTCATAATTGTGATAATTAAATGTAGATTTTCGGTCTGTTAAGATTCTACAAATATAAATATAAATTTTTAAATAAGAATATTTTTATCGTAATTTTTGCGAAATTTTCATCACAAATAGCTCAATTAGTAAAATTAAGCACAAAATAACGGGATATTTTATCTAAATTTGTAATTGATTTTGCAATGCAAAGTCAATCAATGACAAATTTAACATTCACATAACAACCAATAAAAACGAGTAAATACAGTCAATGAACCGTAGCGGAAACTCATTTTTCAGCATAATGCCACCGGTGACGAAGCACCTGATCATAATCAACGTACTGATTTGGCTCGCCATGATGTTTGTCGGCAAAATCGACAACATGATGATTAAATACGGAGCATTACACTATGTAGGGGCTACCGACTTCAATGTCCTTCAGTTGTTCACCTACATGTTCATGCACTCAACGCAAAGCATCGCCCACCTCTTCTTCAACATGTTCACGCTGTTCATGTTTGGTATAACGCTGGAACGCGTACTCGGAGGCAAGCGTTTCCTGTTTTACTACATATCGTGCGGCATCGGCGCCGCCCTTATTCAGGAAGCCACATGGGCATTCACCATAAACAAATTTGTTTCCGACAATCTTGAAATGACCATAGCCCACTGGGCCTACGACAACCACCTGAGCATGGCACAGGCCAACGACCTTGTAAGCTCGGCACAGATAGCCTCGTTACGCGCCCAGATAGAGAACGCCCTCATCACCGTGGGAGCCTCGGGAGCCATCTACGGCGTGCTGCTTGCATTCGGAATGCTCTTCCCCAACCGCCCACTCTACCTCATGTTCATCCCGGTACCCATCAAGGCCAAGTGGATGGTGATAGGCTATGGCGTAATCGAAATAGCACTGGGACTCAGCTCGGCATCCGACGGTATCGCCCACTTCGCACATCTCGGAGGTATGATATTCGGATTCCTCATAATCCTGTACTGGAAGCGTAAAGGCATCATCGGAGGCAATGGGTATTATTGACACATTGAAAAACAAGTGGGTCTACGGCTCAATGCTCGTGAGGCTCATATATATTAATGTAGCATTCTTCGCCCTGCTGCATATCGCGACGCTTGTGTTGACATTCACCGACATCAAGCCGGAATATGCGCTGACATGGATTGAACTTCCGTCGAGCCCCGACCTGTTCATCACCCAGCCGTGGACGATAATCACCTACATGTTTGCCCAATACGACCTGCTGCACATCCTCTTCAACATGCTGTGGCTCTATTGGTTCGGCACCATATTCCTGCTTACCGACACTTCCAAGCGCATGCTCGCCCTCTACATCTACGGCGGCATCTGCGGCGGAGCGCTATTCATGGCCGTCTACAACCTCGTGCCGGCCTATAACTACACGCTGGCATGGCTCATAGGGTCGTCGGCATCGGTGATAGCGATCGTGACGGCAACCGCAGTCATGCATCCCGACTACAAGGTGGGATTGCTCTTCTTCGGGCCTGTCGCACTGAAGTGGATTGCCATAATCACCATTGCAATAGACTTTTTCAGCATAACAGGCGATAACGGAGGCGGACACATAGCCCACATAGGCGGAGCCTTGACAGGCGTTATATATGCCGTGGCGCTGAAGCACGGCACCGACATCACCAAGCCCTTCAACCGGCTTGCCGACTGGTGGGTCAATCTCGTGAAACGCATAACATCACCCCGCCCGGCAAAGCAGAGCAACGACTACACCCGCTACCGCTATCAAAGCGACAATTCATCCAAGGCCAAAGCGGAGAAGCCGAAATCGGGAAAAACCGCCGAGTCGGCCACGACCAACCGTGACGACGAGGCCACGCTTGACGAGATTCTCGACAAAATAAAAAAATCGGGATATTCGGCGCTCACGCATGAGGAGAAGCAACGCCTCTTCGATGTGAGCCGACGCATAAAATAGTAATGACGATGGGAATAATAAGAGTGTGTACATCATTAATCAGGTCGTTATGGACCCTCCTTAACATAGCATGCGGGCTATGCACGCTGCTGGCCGGTTACGGAGGCTACATAAACCCCGATAAGTTTGCGCTCGCCCAGCTCGCCAACATGACTTTCCCGGGATGGATCGTGCTTACGCTCATCCTGCTTGCAGTCAACCTCTTCATCAGGAAAAAGCTTGCATGGCTGTCAGTCGCCGTGCTGGTGGCGTGCATCGGTCCCATTCTCACCATATCGCCACTCAACTTCACATCACGCAGCCTGTCGCCCGACGACGAGAGCCGCACGTTTACACTCCTCACCTACAATGTCTACAATTTTCGCGACAACCAAGGCGTGAATCCCGAGTGGGGCAACCGCACCCTATCCTACATCCTGTCGACCGACGCCGACATCGTGTGCCTTCAGGAGTCGTCCAACCTTAACGGCGTAGGCAAGAAAGCGCAGCGTGACTCTATCAACTCGCGCTACCCCTACCGGTTGTACTCCAACCGCTCAGGCGAGGTGCTGCTGTCGAAATATCACGCAACCGAAATCGACACTCCGCAGCCCGACTGGGGTTCGGGGTCGTTCTGCGCCTACGATGTAGAGGTGGAGGGACATGAGGTGACGGTGGTGAACTGTCACCTGCAGTCGATAGGACTTACCGACGACGACAAGGAGCTGTATCGCGAACTCACCGATAAGGAGCTCCGCAATCCGTCGCGCAGCGAATTGTCGAAGGTGAAAAACGGCATCGGCACCAAGCTGCTCGCGGCATTCAGGATAAGAGCCCAACAGGCACGTTACATCAAGGAGTTTCTCGCAACCCGCAAGGGCAACGTTATCCTTGTCGGCGACTTCAACGATGTGCCCGGAAGCTACGCCTATCGCACAATCAAGAGCGACGGCCTGAAGGACGCCTACTCGGAGTGCGCATTCGGCCCCACGGTGACCTACAACGACAACCGCTTCTACTTCCGCATCGACCAGATGCTCTATCGGGGCGACTTGGAAGCCGTAAGGATAAAGCGAGGCGACCTGCGAAGCTCCGACCACTATCCGCTGTTCGCAACATTACTTTGGGACACGGCGGCAGCCGACACTATAAAACGATAAAACAATTCATCATATTCATCTACTCTTATGAATCATTATCTTTTAACCCTTGCCACAGCCCTCACAATGATGGGCGCGGCAACTAATCAAGTCAATGCAATGGAGGCATCGCGCACCAATCCGTTCATGGCGCCCTACGACACGCCCTACGAGATTCCGCCGTTTGACCGCATCTCCTACGACGACTATCTGCCTGCCCTGAAAGCCGGCATAGCCGAACAGAAAAAGGCCGTGGAGGCCATAGTGAACAACCCCGAAGCTCCGACTTTCGAGAACACGATCGTTGCGCTCGACCACAGCGGACCGCTGCTTGAACGTGTGTGCCTCGTATTCATGGCCCTCGACGAGTCCAACTCGACTCCCGAGATGACTGCCATAGGCGAAGAGTTCTATCCGCTCTACTCGGCTCACAGCGACGAGATTTCGATGAACGAAAAGCTCTTCGCCCGCATCAAGACCCTCTATGACAACCGTGACAAGATGAACTACACCAAGTCACAGCGTCTGGCCATCGAGAAGTCCTACAAGGACATGGTGCGTAACGGCGCACTCCTCAACGACGCCGACAAGGCCGAGCTGAAGGCCATAAACAGCCGCCTATCGGACCTCTACCTGAAATTCAACAAGAATCTGCTCACAGCCACCAACGCCTTTGAGCTGGTAGTCGACGACAAGGCCAAGCTCTCGGGTCTTCCCGAAACAAGCATAGCCGTAGCCGCCGAAGAGGCCGCCAAGCGCAACATGAAGGGCAAGTGGGTGTTCACGCTCCATGCTCCGAGCCGCCTGCCCCTGCTGCAGTATGCCGACAACCGCGAGCTTCGCGAAAAGATGTACAAGGGCTACACCACCCTCGCTTCATCGGGCGAATACAACAACTACCCCGTAATCGCCGAAATTCTGAAGGCTCGCATCCGCAAGGCCAACATCCTCGGCTTCAAGAACTATGCCGACTACATGACCGACAACGTGATGGCCAAGAATGTCAAGAGCGCCGAGGAGCTGCTCATGCAGATATGGAAGCCCGCAATCGCCCGCGTCGACCGTGAGGTGGCCGAGATGCAGGCTCTCAGCGACAAGGAGGGCAACAACTTCACCATCGCGCCCTGGGATTACTACTACTATGCCGAGAAGGTGCGCAAGGACAAATACAATCTCGACGAAGGCCTCGTGAGCCAGTATTTCCATGTCGACAGCGTACGCAAAGGCATCTTCAGCATGGCCAAGAAGCTCTACGGCGTGACATTCACCGAGATTCCCGACGCTCCCAAGTACGACCCCGAAGTAAAGGTGTATGATGTAACCGATGCCGACGGCAAACATGTAGCCGTGTTCATGACCGACTACTACACCCGTCCGAGCAAGCGCCAGGGAGCCTGGATGAGCGAGTTCAAGGGTTCGTTTGTCACCGACGACGGCAAGGCCGAGCGTCCCATCGTCTACAATGTAGCCAACTTCACCCGCCCCACGGGCAACACTCCGTGCCTGCTGTCGCTCGACGAAGTGGAAACGATGTTCCATGAATTCGGCCACGGACTCCACGGAATGCTCACACGCGCCAAGTACAAGAGCCAGGCCGGAACCAATGTCGACCGCGACTTCGTGGAGCTTCCCTCGCAGATTCACGAGCACTGGGCCATGGAGCCTGAACTGCTCAAGACCTACGCCCACCACTACAAGACAGGCGAGGTGATTCCCGACGAGCTCATCAAGAAACTCGACGAGGCTTCAACCCACAATCAGGGATTCATAACCACCGAACTCGTAGGTGCCGCTCTGCTCGACCTCCAGTGGGGTCAGTTGACCGATGCCGACAACGTGGATGTGGAGTCATTTGAAAAGAACGTGGCCGACAAGCTCTCGATGCCCTCGCAGGTCGCCTACCGCTACCGCAGCCCCTACTTCAAGCACATATTCGGCAGCGACGGATATGCTTCGGGCTACTACACCTACCTGTGGGCCGAAGTGCTTGACGCCGACGGATTTGAGCTATTCAAGGAGAAGGGAATATTTGACCCCGCAACCGCCAAGTCGTTCAAGGAGAACGTTCTCGAGGCAGGAGGCAGCGACGATCCCATGGAGCTTTACGTGAAGTTCCGCGGCAAGAAGCCCACTCCCGAAGCACTGCTGCGCAACCGCGGACTCATCAACGAGCCTGCAAAGCCCGGCAATCTCCCCATGCCCGGCGGAAAATAATCTGACAAAACATTATCCCCACAAATAAAGAGCGCGGTGTCAATCACGACACCGCGCTCTCACTTTATATCATGGTCAAAATATGCATTAACGATCGTGGAATGTCCACTTTGAGTTGTCGCTGTTCATGTCAAACTTGCCAAGCGAAGGAGTACTGTCGGCAACCGACACGAGCACAAGCTCCTCGTCGGTTCCGGGCACCTGCTTGGGCATGATGCGGTAGGTACCGTCGGTAAGCTGCTCGATGCGCCACAGCTGCTCGGGTGCGCCTGTGAACTCGGGCACTGCGATAACCTCGGCATCGGCAGTAGCGGCCAGTGCGCGGTTGGTGCCTTCGATCACGATCTTATAGTAGGGACCTCCGAGATAGCCTCCGGCTTCGGGAACAGCGGTGATAGTCCAGCGCTGGTGAGGACGGAACATGTAGTCGCCGATGCGCACGTCGATGTCGCCTTTGGGCCATGTGCCTATCACCTCTTCAAGAGTCTGTGACTTGATGGGCTCAACGGGCTCGTTGTCTTCGCCCCAGAAACGGCGACGTTCTGTGTTCATTCTCACGAAGTCAACGGCAAGCTCGAGAGCATAGCCGCGACGCTCCGATTCTATCTCATAAGTGCCTTCCTTGAAAGCCTCGCCGGCAACGGGCCAGTCGTTCTTCCACAGCAAGGGGCGTATTGCGAGCACGCTGCGACCGCCCTGGTCGAAGTCGGCTTCGTAGTGGAACGACATCTTCTCAACGCCGTCATCCTCGATGTAGCGTCCGAAGTGTCCGGGACCTGTCTTGCGGTCGCCGGCGGCAATCACCATCTTACCGCCTCCCTTGAGCATGTCACGACCCATGTTGTCAAGATAAGGACCGGTCACGTTGCGAGAGCGGCCTACCACGATGTTGTAGGTAGAGTTGGGGCCGTCGCAGCAAGTGCCGTGAGTACCAAGCAGATAGTACCATCCGTTACGATACATCAGGTCGGTTGCCTCACAGTCGATTGCGATATTTACCGGCTCATTGCCTTCAACGCGCTTTCCCGTCTTGGGATCAAGCTCTACAATGCGGATGAAGCCGAAGTAGGTTCCGTAGGTAAGCCAGAGGCGGCCTGTTGTGGGATCGAGCAGCAATCCTGCGTCGATAGCGTCACAATCCTCGTCGTCGAGCGAGTGAGCCACCTCGATAGGTTCGGTGTAGGCGAAGTCGGGCGAGTTGGGATCAAGAGTCTTGTTCCACATCGTGAGCACGCGGCCTGCGTGACCGCCGCCGAGGCCACCGCCGGTGGCGCTGTAGGCGATAAGGTAACGGTCGCCTATTTTGATGGCGTCAGGTGCGGCACCGCCGCCGGGGCGTACACCGCCGCCGTTCCAAGTCCATCCGTCTTCCGATATAAGTCCGCCACCGCCGGTTCCGAAGGTGTAGTACTTGCCGTCACACTCCATAATAGTGGAAGGGTCATGTATATAAGGCTTTCCAACTTGGGCAAATGTCATCTGGGGCACCAGTGCCGACACAAGTGCAATCGACCCGGCTAATATACTCTTTGTCTTCATAATCATTGATAAGTGATTGAATAGTTCTTGACTGGGTTACCTTGCTCATCTATAAAGCGGACACAGAAGTCGCTCATGCCGGGGCCGTTTATAACAGCGGTGCGAAGCACGTTCTTGCCTTTCTTCAAGGTAAGACGAGGCGACACGCCGTCGTCGGCCACCATGCGGCGGTCGCCCGAAAGCATCAGAACCTCCTCGCCGTTGAGCCACCACTTCGATGCCGAGTTGGAGCCGGCTGAAAGTCTTACATTCTCTATATCCTCGGGACAGTCAATTACTGTAACAGCCCAGAAAATCACGCCGTAGACGGGTTTCTTCAATGCTGCTGCAAGACGATAGAGCTTTACGTTGTAGAGCTTGCTGTCGAGTGCGTGCCACTGGAGTTTCTGCTTGCCCACCTTAACCTTGGCGCCGTCCTTGGGAAGAACGGTGAACTGATCCTTGAAGTAGATCGAATCAAGCACATGGTTGAGATAGCTGTCGGTAAACACGACATTGGAGCGATTGGGCTTGCTTATAGGCTCAAGAAGCATCCAGCGCTGGATGAATCCCTCCTCGTTGGGAGCTTTCGAGGGTGCTGTGCTCTCCTCGAAATAGTCGCTCAGGTAAGTGGGCGTCTGAATTTCATAATTTTGTCTTGCCGGGGGGAAGTTGCCTTGGGGAGGAGATGGATTCTGAGCTAAGGACGAGAAGCTCAATGCCATTGCAAGACAGGCCAAAAGTCCTTTGTTTCCGTGAATGATGTTCATTGTAATAATTATTGGTTAAGGTTAAATTATTAATGGTTGACCGTCGGCAACATTATCACTGCCTCCGACGATCATAATTGTCGTCACTCTATTATATATATGTAAAGATATACATTATATTTCAATTAAACAACATCGGTGCAAACTCCTTGAGGCAGCGGCGCCATGTGAGGAATTCGTGAGCGGTGCCCGGCGATTCGTAGTAGACATTGTTGATGCCGGCGGCCTTGAGTCCGTCGCTCAGACTCTTGGTGCGCTGCGGGCCCTCCTCCGAGCCGATGCCAAGGAAGAATGCGTGAACCTTGTCGTTAAATGCCTTGCGGTCCTTGAACACGCCGCCATATACGGTGTCGAGATTGTCGAGGTCGATGCTGCCGGCTCCGCTGAATCCGCCTATGTAGGCAAATTTGTCGAGATTGTTGAGCGTGGTGTTGAAGGTGAGCAGTCCGCCCCATGACAGTCCGGCCATCGCGCGGTTCTCACGATCGGTGAGAGTGCGGAAGTTGGAGTCGATGTGGGGAATTATCTCTTCTACGAGAATCGAGGGGAACTGACCGCCGAAACGCTTCATGGCATCCTGGCGCGACTCGCCCGGCTGAGTGTTAAACGACTCGATGTTGCCGTTGTCCATCACCACGATCATGGGCTTTGCTTTGCCTTCGGCAATGAGGTTGTCCATGATGTTGCTCATCTTTCCCTGGTTGGCCCAGCTGGTTTCGTTTTCGCCCATGCCGTGCTGAAGGTAGAGCACCGGGTATCTCTTATTGGGATTCTTGTCATACTCGGCCGGAGTGTACACGAGGCAGCGGCGCCACTCGTTGCGTATCTTGGAGTAGTACCAGCTCTGGTTCACGAGTCCGTGAGGCACATCCTTCAGCGAGTAGTAGTCGACGCCCTTTTCGGGAATCTCGATACCGCTCACCCACTTGCCCATTCCGAAGAAAGGCTTGCCGTTGGGGTCGGCTGCGCTTACGCCGTCGATTATCACCTGATAGTAGTGAAATCCCACCACTTCGGGCTCCTTTGACACAAGTGTCCAGTAGCCGTCGTCGCCCTTGGTCATCTCGCCGCGGAAGCTGATTTCAACTTTCTGGGCGTTGGGGGCGAATACGCGGAAGTGAACTCGGCCGTCCTCGCCGATGCGGGGATAGTCGGCCCCGTTTATATTATGTTCATTGGGAACGGTTCCTGCGGGATAGGCGGGTTGCTGGGCTCCTAAAGCCAACGGCAGCACGAGGCAGGTCGACAGAATGAGTTTTGAAAATGTTTTCATTGAATAGCAAAATTATGTATTAAACTTAATGATTGAAGAATTTATAGCAAATATAAGCGTTAAGCGGCCTCTACCCCATTAAAAAACAGATATATGTTTTACATTATTGAGTATCGGGGCTAAAATAAAGCCGCCCGGCAGTAATGTTACTCCCGGGCGGCACTGGTTGCGATTACGCGTACTATCAGAGAGATAGTTTATTTAATCATAATTGAAACCAACTCTTTGTTCAAGGTGATTACAATCCGCTGGGATTCTGCTGCAGATTCGGGTTACGTGAAATTGTAACCTTAGGATAAGCGAAGTACTCGTGCTTGCCCTTTACGAAACCGGTCTGACCCTTGTTAGGATTGGAATATTCTACGTAGATGCGGTGCTTAGGCTCTTTCTTGGTAAAGAATGCGTCATAAGTCGACGGGATGTTCTTACCGTTGTTGACTACGCCGTCGGTGTCACCCCAGCGAACCATGTCGGGGAAGCGAACGCCTTCAATCCACATCTCAAATGCCTTCTCGTTCTTAACCTCGTCAAGAGTAAGAGTCGATGACACGTGAGCTGAACCGGCACGGTTCTGGATTGCGTTGAGATACTGAAGACCGTCGTTGTCACCTGTCATTGCACATGCCTCGGCATACATCAGAAGCACTTCGGCATAACGGAATATGGTGAGGTTCTTGAATCCGTACCATCCCTTTTCGTTATCTTCGGGCCAGGGAACTATCTTGTGGGCGAAGTAACCGCCGAAGCCATAGAGTCCGGTGGGATCCTTGATACCGATCTTGTCGCTTGTTTCAAGCTGTTCGCGAGTCATGCCTTCGGTATCCTTCCATTCCATTTCATAGAAGAATTCGTCGGGAGTCATGAAGGTAGCCTTACGGCGGGGAGAATCACCGTCATTGGCAAGCATGCGCTCGGCAAAGTCGGCACGGATTGAGTGGCCGCCCCAACCGTCGGCACCGATGAACTTGGGTCGTGACACGAGCTTGTCGGTACGCCAGTTCCAGAACTGGATCCACATCCATGATGTACGGTTGATCTTTCCATCCCAGTCACTTACATTGGCATTGTCAAGACAGTTGGACTGGAATATCATCTCCTCGCAGAGGTCGCCCGAAGTGTGGAACAGATTGGCCCAACGATCGGTGGGAACGAGCTCATACTTATTGGATGAAATAACCTGCTTGAGATCTTTCTTGGCATTCTCATAGTCACCCATGAAGAGGCGAGCCTTTCCGGCAACTGTAAGGGCCATACCCTTGGTAACCTTCGATGCGCCAACCTTATCGGTGGGGCTGATACGCTCGTCAAGGTCGTTTACTACTGATTCAGCCTGCTCGGCGCACCAGCGGAGAAGCTCTACGTGGCCGCCCTCATAATTACCGGGGCGTGCATCACCGGGGAGAACTGTTTCAACAAGAGGAGGACAATCCCAACCGATGGCAAGCATCAGGTGCGACCATGCACGCAATGTGATAGCCTCGGCACGAACACGCTTCTTTATGGGAGAATCGTCGGGCACGCGGTCGATGATGGTGTTGGCATCATAAACAACGGCATAGAGTCCTGTATAGGCATTTTTGATCACCTCATTCTGATAGTCATAACGGAATTCGTTAATCTGAGCACCGAAGTCATTGTCACCATACATGTTACCGGCTGCAAGCATATCGTCACCGGCTTCATTGAAGAGCACGGGAAGAGCCACATAGATACCCTCGTTACCGGCAATGTGATAACCGAAGCACTGGTAGAGATTATTAAGGGCATTCTGCGCATCGTCATCGGTCTGGTAGAAATCGTCGGCCGAGATGACACCTTTCTGCTCGATGTCGAGTCGGTCTTCGCATCCGCCGAGAAACATTGCCGCACAAAGGCCTAAAATTGGATATAATATTTTTTTCATGATTATTTTTTAGTTTTTTTTAGTTTTTAGACATTATCACCGATGGATTAGAATCCGATAGTGGCACCGAAGGTCACTTTCTTCATTGTAGGATAAGAACCTATGTCATATCCTGCACCACTGCTGCTTGATGTAGTGGCGGTTTCGGGATCCATGCCGGGATACTTGGTGAATGTGAAGAAGTCGTCGAGTGAAACGAAGAAGCGGAGGTTCTTCACGTAAGCCTTTCTCGTAAGCTTGGCGGGCAGGGTGTAACCGAGCTGAATCTGCTTGATCTTGAAGTAAGCACCGTTGAACATTGATGCACTTGATCCCCAGAAGTTGCGGTCCTGAGCCACAGTAGCCATGTCGGGCATTGAGCCGTTGTGGTTGTCGGGAGTCCATGCATTCTCCATATAGTAGCGTAGTGAGTTACGCATCGGGGTGTCGGCACGATAAAGCACGTTGTAAATCTTGTTGCCTGCAACACCTGTTCCGAATACTGTGAGGTCAAGACCCTTCCAGGCCACATTGAGTGTGATACCGTAGGTCAAGCGAGGAATAGCCGAACCTATATCGGTCATATCGGTGGTCTTAAGCTCTGATGAACCAACAATTTCACCTGCTGCGTTGCGGAACTGGGGAGCACCTGTTTCTTTATCAACTCCTACATAGTCATAAGCACGGAAATACCATATTGAGTGACCCTGCTCGAATGCGCTGGATACCAAGTTATTTGAACCGCTTACACCGCCTTCTGAACCTGAAATGCGGTCGATGTCATCGTAAAGTGAGATAACGCGGTTGCGCAGTGTCGACATGTTACCTGAGATGCTATAGCTTACATCGCCTATGCGGTCGCGCCAGCTGAGTTCCATTTCAAAACCGCGGTTGTTAACCTTACCGGCGTTAACGATAGTAGTACCGTTAGCATAAACCTCGGGAATCGGGGTAATGGTCACGAGAAGGTCCTTGGTGTTCTTGTTGTAGTAGTCAAGTCCTGCCGAGAGTCGTCCGTTGAGGAATCGCATATCGATACCGAAGTCAAACTGCTCGGAAGTTTCCCAACGGAGGTCGGGGTTGGCCATACGGGTAGGATAAGAACCGTAGAACAAATCGGGGTTGTCACCATACTGATACCAAGCCTGGTTGTAGGCGATGGGGGCTGCATAAGGATATCCGCTAAGCACGTTGATGTTACCGTTACGTCCCCATGATGCACGGAACTTCAGGAGTGAAAGAACATCAGGATTGATGTGATCGCGAACAAATGACTCGTTGCTGGCGGTCCAACCTGCTGATACAGAGGGGAAGTGACCCCAACGCTTCTTGGCGGGGAGTTTAGAGGTGTCGAATGCATCGGCACGGAAGTTGAACTGAATGTTGTAACGGTTGTCGTAAGCATACATTACACGACCGAAGTAAGAGAGGCTCGTCGACATGTTGATGACGTTACCGATGTTCTTGGTAGTGGTGCTTGCCGAGTTTACATAGTCAAGATACTGGAACTTGCTGCCTGTACCCTTGAGGATTTCAGCACCCTCGGTACCTGAAGCCGAAGCCGATACGTTGTCTGACTTATACTGGGTATATGACATACCGACCATGGCGCCTACCTTGTGCTTGCCAAAATCATTGTTGTAGTTGGCGAAGTTTTCCCACTGATAGTAGTAGTTGTTGTTGGCGCTTGCCGAGATTGAATAGTCGGTGGCCTTGGCCTGACCGTTCATGTAGTAAGGCTCGGAATAGTTGTGGCTGTTGCTCTGCGATATACGATAAGAGAAACGCGAGGTGAAGATGAAGCCCTTGAACGGCATCAAATCCATGAATCCGGTACCGCGAACGGTTAAACCGCCGTTGCTGGAGTGGATACGGTCGAGCTGAAGCAACGGGTTACCGTTGTCGTCATTCTGGAACTTGGAAGTAGCATAGTACTTGCCGTTGGGAGCAATGAGAATGTGCGAAGGATTCTTCTCATACTGAGTCATCATGTCAGTGGTGAAATCATCAGTGCTATCCCAATAAACGGGAGTCAGAGGGTCGAGCAAGAGAGCCGGAGCAAGCATTGAGCCGTAAGCGCTCTGGTGAGGCACGCTCTTGGTCTTCCAACGCTCGATAGAGGTGTTGGTTCCTACGCGAATCCAGTCATAAATCTTGTACTCGGCATTGAGCTGAGCGGTAAGACGCTGATAGGTATCCTTCTTGCCGACTACGATACCGTCGTTGTTTACATAATTAATAGAGGTGAAGAAGTTACCCTTTTCGTTACCGTCCTGAAGTATTACAGAGTGCTGAGTTGACCAGCTCGGTTCAAATACTTCGCCAATCCAGTCGGTATCGTACTGGGGATTGTCATAGTTAACACCGTTGGCTTCGCAGATAGTCTTCATGTCGTAGCCTGAAAGCTCCTTGTAGCGGATCCAGTCCTTTGCATTGAAGATTTCGGGAGTTTTGCCAAGACGCTGGTTGACAGCCTTGAACGAGTAGATAACCTTGGGCTGTCCATCCTTCACGGCACCGTTCTTGGTGGTGATAAGTACAACACCGTTACCTGCCTGGGCACCGTAGATGGCGGCTGATGCGGCATCCTTAAGCACCTCCATCGACTCAATCATCGAGGGGTCGAGGTACTGGATGTTGTCAACCTTAAGACCGTCGACGATCAACAGCGGGCCGAGGTTACCGGAGTTGGAGGAGTAACCGCGGATGCGGATGCTTGCTCCTGCGCCGGGGGCACCTGAAGTGTTAAGAATTTGTACACCGGCAGCCTTACCTTGAAGTGCGGCACCGGCATCGGTGGTGGCGAGGCCCTTCAGGTCGTCGGCCGACACTGAAGAAACTGATCCTGTCACGTCGCTCTTCTTCTGAGTACCGTAACCAACCACTACCACTTCGTCAAGTTGGAGATTGTCTTCTTTAAGTACAACATTAACTGAGGTCTTGTTGCCCACCTTCACATCCTGTGTTTCATATCCTATATAAGATATGCGAAGTGTGGCATTGGGACCTACCTTCAAAGTGAACTTACCGTCTAAATCGGTCATGGCTCCGTTAGAGGTACCCTTTTCTATTATACTCACTCCGACCATAGGTTCATGGTCGACATCGGTCACAACACCCGTCACCGTGTGGGTCTGGGCCGACATCCCGATACTGACTAAGAGCATCGTTAAAATAAAAATTACTTTTTTCATTCCGTTAGTTAGTATTAAATTTAATTGAAATGATTGAAAAATTGTAATGGCAAATATAGATTGAAGCCGTTGGAGCGGGATTAAATTTTAGATATTTGTTTTGCATTATTGGATATTGAGGTCATTTTTGTGAAAAAATTGATTACATACGTTAAAATAGTGTAAATTTTACACTTTTAGCCGCCTGCGCCGATCTTTTCCCGGAGTTAAGCCGCAATGTTACATTACAGCTCCCCTACCCGAGGTCAATGCAAGTACCGCTTATGCCGCTGAATCACATCATGAAACGACAACCTCACGGGGCATCTCGACCATCGTTGCCGACACGCCCGGTTGTTACATCGCCTTAATCAGCGTAACATCACGTGAGGCGTTGTTACAGCCGAAATGCAATTAACATTGGTTATAATGACCCCTCCCGGAGAGAAGATTGAGCAAGCCTCGCCTGCCACGCCGCTGAATTGTAAAAAATCGTTCAAATATCCCGCTCGTCGAAAACTTCGGGAGGCAAAACTTATGCAGCATTTTTTTTGGCATATTTCAAACTATTTTCGTTATATTTGCGTCTGCGATACAATATACCTAATCATGAAGCATTTCTTAGTTGCTATAATTTTCATGCTCATGTCATCAGCCCTGAAAATCTATGCCAGTGATATGGGATTCTATAATGCCGACGACACTTACGGCATCACAATACGCGAGCCGTCGTCGATATGCAAGGATGATGACGGATTTATGTGGGTTGCCACAAAGTCGGGCATATACCGCCTTTCCGATGAAAGCAAATGCTATAATGTACCCTACACTACAGTTAATATAGTGTCGGTCGAGCTTGTGCATCGAAAAGGAGAGCTCTATGTATTCACCAACCATGGTGAAATATTCCGATATAACAAGCGGCTCGACCGATTTGAGCACTATCTCGACCTCTTGTCGGCGCTCAATGTCGAGGCTATCTATCTGGCCGACATTAAAATAGGGGGGGGATAAGATATTTTGTGGCTCGCCACCTCGGCAGGGCTCTATCACTGCGTCAACGGCAAGTGCACCAGGATTCCCGGCGTGGGCTGTGGGCGACATGACGATGGACGGCTGCAAGCACCTTATAGTCGCAAGCACGGGAGGAGTCTACCGCATAAACACCGAAAACTACGACCGTGAAGTGTGGAACGACAATCCCGGAGTGTTCCCCACCCTGATAAAGCTCGACAAAGCCATGAACCGGCTGTGGATCGGAACGATGTCTGACGGACTCTACTATCTCGACTGCGACACCAAGGAGCTGAAGGCCTCACCCATCAAGCGATTCCCCCACCAGTATGTACGTGACATCGAAATAGTGTCGGACTCGGCCATTTGGTGCGGAATCGACGGACGAGGCATCTGGCAGCTCTCGCGCGACGGAAGCCGCGTGACCGAGATATTCCAGGAGGACAAGGACAACCCCCACTCCATTGCAGGCAACGGCGTACTCGACATGTGCTACGACCGTCCCGACAGGGTGTGGGTGTGCTCGTTTACGGGCGGTGTGTCGATAGCCGAACTCAACTCGCCCCTCATAACCCACTTCCGCCACCGCGTCAACGACCCCAATTCGCCGGCCAACGACTATATATATGATGTGGCCGAGGACAGCAAGGGGCGTATATGGATAGGAACCAACGGCGGACTGAGCTACTGGAATCCCGACACGGGAAAGTGGGTCAACCGTTTCGGCCACGAATATGAGTCATTCATCGTGCGCTCGGTGTGCGAGGACAGCAAAGGCGACATCTGGGTGGGCACCTACTCCAACGGCGTCTATGTGCTCGACGGAAATACACAGCGCATCAAGGCGCATCACACCGACCGCCAGGGAATCCTCTCTAAGAACGGATTCGTATTTGACATTCTCCGCGACAGCAACGGCGACATGTGGATGGCCGGAATGATAGGCGCGATAATTAAGTATGACCACGTGACGGGGCAATTCGATGAGTATCCCGTAAGGCCAGTATCGACGATTGCCGAACTCGACGACTCCACCCTGATAATGGCAAGCAACAACCAGCTGCTGTCGCTCGACAAGAACACCAAGGAGATCAAAGAGCTGCTGACCGACAACATGATACAGGACATCGAAGTGACCGAAGGCAAAATATGGGTGGCAAGTAACGGCAACGGGCTTATATGCTACGACATTGCGTCACAGGCTACCGAAACGTTCAACCTGAAGCACGGTTCGGTGTCCGACAACATCAACAGCATCCTCTACCACAACGGCAATCTGTGGCTCGGCACCGACAACGGATTGTGCCGCTTCAATATCGCCGATAAGAGCGTAGCGTCATTTGACTTTCCCGAAACAGCGGGCAAAATCGACTACACTTCCGATGCAAGCGTAAAGCTCAGCAACGGTACCTCGGCATGGGGAACCTCCGAAGGACTGATTATACTCGACACCGAGTCGATGACGTCACGCACACCCTCGGGACGAATATATCTGCAGGACATTCTGCTCTCAAGCCGCTCGATGCGTGACATGCCCGACATTATGCCCGAGATGCCGCTCGACGAGATAACCGACCTGACGCTGCAACACGACCAGAACAACATAACGTTCAGCCTGCAGCCGCTCGGCAGCCGCTCGCACACATCGCTCTTCTCGTGGAAGATGGAGGGATTTGATGATGACTGGAGCGAACTTTCCGACCTCAGCATCATCAATTACACCAACCTCAACCCCGGCAACTACACATTATATATAAGGCTCTACAATCCCGATCTTATATCGGAGCGCAAGATATCGATCCACATCAAGCCCCCGTTCTGGGCCACATGGTGGTTCAAGACCGCCTATGTGATGCTGATAGCCACCCTGCTCTATCTGCTGCTGCGCTTCTACATCAACCGCATCAACCGCCGTCACGCCGAACACAAGCTACAATTCTTCATCAACACGGCCCACGACCTTAGGACGGCGCTGACGCTCATCAAGGCTCCTATCGAGGAGATAAAGCGGTCGCCCAACATCAACGAGGAGGAGAAGCAGTATCTGCAACTTGCCATAGACCAGATGCAACGGCTCACAATGGTCACCACCCAGCTGATGGACCTCCAGAAGATCGACCTCGGCAAGGGACAGTTCCATCCTATGAACTACGACATCGTGCCGCTTATCAGCAGCCGCATAAGCATGTTTGAGTCCATCGCCGAGAAGCGCAACATCACATTGACCTACAGCTACAAGCCCGAATCCTACGTAACGGCCGTGGATGCCGGAAAAATCGAGCGCATAGTCGACAATCTGCTCTCCAACGCCATCAAATACTCCCACGAATACTCGTCGGTCGACATCAACTTTACAGCCAACGACAATGAATGGCGACTCAGCATCGTCGACCACGGCATAGGCATCGACAAGAAGTCGCTCGACAACCTCTTCAAGGAGTTCTTCCGCAGCGAAAACGCCGTCAATTCACGCATAAGCGGCTCAGGCATAGGACTTGCGTTGACCAAGAAGCTCGTAGAGCTGCACGACGGCAAAATCATTGTCGAGAGCCGTGAAGATGAAGGCTCACGGTTTGAAATAGTGATTCCTCACCGCCTGTGCGACTCCGCTCCGCTGCCCGTGAACGCCGAGGATCCCGAATCGGCCGACAAGTCGATCGACAATGAGGAGATAAAGAACATGCGCATCCTCGTATGTGAGGACAACGACGACCTGCGCCGCTTCATGAAGCGTCCGCTCGGCCGTCACTTCAACGTGGCCACCGCCTCCAACGGCGTTGACGCATGGGAATACATCAAGAAGGAGCTCCCCGACCTGATTGTTTCCGACATCATGATGCCCGGCATGGACGGATTTGAGCTGTGTCGCCTTGTCAAGTCGACATTTGAAACATCCCACATCCCCATAATCCTGCTCAGCGCGCTTTCCGACCAGTCCGACGAGCTACACGGCCTTGGATTGGGAGCCGACGACTACATGACCAAACCCTTTGACATGAAGACGCTTACACAGCGCATCATGTCGATAATACTCAACCGCCGCGCACTCGGAAGCCGCGTGATTTCAGAGGTCGGCGAAACGGTTGAAGAGGCCGACACCAAAGAATCCAACGAGCTTAACGACGCATTTGTGCGCCAGGCTCTCAAGATTGTGGTGAACCACCTTGAGGACTCCGACTTCAGCAAGGAGGAGTTTGCACGGGAAATGGGTGTGAGCACATCGCTGCTGTTCAAGAAGATAAAGGCACTTACCGACATGACTGTCGTCGACTTTATACGAAGCATCAGGATGGACCATGCAATGAAGCTACTGAACGACCGCCAGTACAGCATAGGCGAAATAGCCTACAAATGCGGATTCTCCTCAATCAGCTATTTCAGCACCGTATTCAAGAAGCACTTCGGCAAGTCACCTACCGACTTCAGGGCATGATGACGCTCCCACAGCGACAGGTGACGCTCAGCCGTTGCAGCTGACGCGACGACACATAAAAAACATAACGGCCGCATGATTTTGATGTCATGCGGCCGTTACGCTTATATATCTTACTATCTCCAAACTATGCGAGGCAAAGCACAAGCACCTGGGCTGCCACAACTCGCAGGAACATGGTCAACGGATACACGGTCGAGTAAGCAACCGCCGGTGCATCGTTGCCGGTGCTGTTGTTGGCGTAGGCAAGAGCGGGGGGATCGGTCATGCTGCCGCCGAAAAGACCCATTATCGTGAGCAGGTTGATCTTGTAGACACCGCGTGCGATGCATCCTGCCACAAGCAGAGGCACCACCGTGATGATGAATCCCCATATAACCCACCACATACCGGTGTAGTTGAACACGGTCTTTGCAAATCCGGCTCCCGAAGCGATTCCCACCGAAGCGAGGAACAGGCATATACCGATTTCACGCATCAGCAGCGACGAAGCCGACGATGTATAGGAGACAAGCTTTAACTTGTAGCCGAAGCGGCTGAGAAGTATTGCCACTACAAGGGGACCGCCTGCAAGACCGAGCTTCATAGGCACGCTCACGCCGGGGAATGCGATAGGAATACTTCCAACAAGAATACCGAAGAATATACCCACAAAGAGCGTTATCATGTTGGGCTCGTTAAGACGCTTCATCGAGTTACCGAGCTTGTCGGCAAGTCGCTTGATGTCCTCCTCCTGTCCCACGACGGTGATGCGGTCGCCTATCTGAAGGCGAAGGCTTGGCGATGCCAGCAGGTCGACACCGGCACGGTTGACGCGGGTGGCGTTGAGCTTGTAGCCCATGCGCAGGCGCAGCGAACCGAGAGCCACACCGTTGTAGTGACTCTTCGTAACCACGATGCGGCGTGACGCTACAGGGCTCGGAGTTGCCTCCCAGTCCATGTCGATTTCAGGGCCTATAACAGCCTTGAAGCGATCCTCATCCTGAGCCGACATGACGATGTAGAGCTTGTCGCCGATGTGTACGGTGGTCTGTGAGTTGGGTATTATGACATTGCCGCTGCTGTCACGCAGACGCGACACGACAAAGTTACATGATATGATGTCGTGCAGCTGCACGACATTTTTACCGTCGATCAATGAATTGGCCACCTCAAATGTCACGATGTGAGGCTTCAGCTGGCTGCTGTCGATCTCATCCTCGATCTGCTTGACCTCGCGGTCCATCTTTACACGGAAGATGGCACGAATCACAAACATCGAGAGGATTATACCGATAACACCGAGAGGATAAGCGGCTGCATAACCCATAGCCATCTCCTCCGACATGCTGTAGGCTCCGGGGTTGACCTGAAGTATGGCCTGCTGTGCGGCTCCAAGTCCGGGAGTGTTGGTGACGGCTCCCGACATAACGCCCACAAGTGCGGTTATAGGAGTGTTTCCGTCGATGAAGAAGATTGCCAGCACGATAGCTACGTTGAGCACTATCACAAGCATGGCAAGACCGTTGAGCAACATTCCGCCCTTCTTGAACGACGAGAAGAATCCGGGGCCTACCTGTAAACCTATTGAAAAGATAAACAATATAAGGCCGAATTCACGAATGAAGTGCAGCACCTCGCTGTTTACGACATAACCCAAATGCCCCATAACGAGTCCTACAAACAGGACGAACGTGACACCGAGCGAAACACCTCCAATCTTGATTTTACCTAAAAAGACACCTACGGCTATGACAAACGAGTACAAAATTATCGTACTCGCCAGCGCCATATTTCCCGGTGCAAGTAGTTGTTGAATCCAATCCATGAGTTCCGATTGTATTATTTATGAATTTAGCATATAAATCATTGAAAGCCAACAACAAATGATTACATCGTGTGCAACCGCCTGTATTGAGAGTGCAAAGTTACGCTTTTTTATCAAATGTTTGATTATTTTCCCTCCCAAATATTTCACTCAGGCTCCGATTTATTGCTGATTTATTGCCAGAATCTCATGTATGAATTATCGTTTAGACCCCGTACCCCAATATTTGACTTATTCTAAAAGATTGCCAACATCACTTCGGGAACGAGCAGTCAATATATACGATTCTATCTCATCAATAGTAAGCTCATAATAATTGGTCGACGCAAATACGCCTTCGACTTTAGATGGCTCTACTGCTATCTTTCTATACGAGCCTTGAATCATACATCCTTTGGCATATTCCTTATATTCATCCTTCCAATTCTTGATTTCAATGTGATTGCCCTCGCAATCTCCCAATATGAAAGGATTGGAGAATCCCGAATCGGGATAAAACAGCCAAGAACCTGATTCATTGCTCAATACCCCGACCAAATTTTCAACAGGGTGGACTCCGTCATCCACCTTGATAAGACCGTCATCATCATCACCGCACATGGCGAGAGTCAATGACATCGCAACAATAATCGTATTGCGAATTGCAGCATTCATAATTCCTGTAATTTTCATGATTGATTTATTAAATGATTAAATTATAAGATTACTTTACATGATGCATGGGAGTGTAAATACTTACCTAAATGCAAATTAAAGAAAAATGGCAGTACTTTACAAATAATTCCATCGAATAATTGCGCCAAATAATAATAATAATAAACAGACTAATATTCAACTCGTTACATATTTTCGCCCTGGTGCAGTGAAAACGTGAAAACGTGAAATCGCATCCGAGATAAAATTTGTTGAGAAATATTTGGTTTATAAAATAAACTTGTTTATATTTGCATCAAGAAAGAGCGGAATCGCGCGACCGCTCTTTTTTAAGAAAATTCCGGTTTATAAAATAAACCAAATAGAAATCTCTAAACTCCTTAAAAATGGAAGAACGAAAACTTACCGAAAAAGAGAGTCTTGAAGTAATCACTTCAATGATTTCTCGCACCAAAGAGCGTTACATGATGGGCGACGGAAACATCATGTTGATGTGGGGCTATCTCATCCTTACGGTCACGGCCCTCATCTGGATTCTAATCGCAACGACCCACAATCAGCAATGGAACTGGCTTTGGTTTGCCATCTGGATTGGAGGAATAATAACACCCATAATGAGCCGCAAGAAGCAGATCAAGTCGGGTGTTAAAAGCTATTCCGACAAAATAATGTCACGAATATGGTTAACCGTAGGCTTTTCAGGCCTGGCAACTACACTGATGTGCTTAGGATTCCTGCTCATTCTGAGCCTCGACACCTGGAACACGATGTTCACGTTCGCACTTACCATAGTGCCTTTTGCCGAGATAGCCCAAGGCATAGTCATCAGGGAAAAGTCATTCATATTCGGAGGCGCGACAGGAATGCTTCTTGGCATATTCACCATTTGCTGCATATCGGGCAATGTGACGCTCTATGCCAACTGGTTTTTGCCGATGTTCATGATCGCAATCATCTTCATGATGGTCATTCCCGGACACATTCTCAACTCTAAAGCTCGTAGAAACTGATGAAAGAATTGAATCCACTTCTTCACTCCCAATTGCGCCTTGCCATAATGTCAATATTGATGAACGTTGACGAAGCGGATTTTGTCTATCTCAAAGAGAAAACCGAATCCACGGCAGGCAACCTGAGCGTCCAGCTCGACAAGCTGTCGACAGCAGGCTACATCGCGGTCAACAAGGGCTTTGTCGGCAAAAAACCGCGCACCGTGTGCACGATAACCGACATCGGCCGAAAAGCCTTCGAGGAATATGTCGACGACCTGCGGCAATACCTGAACCTTTAGCTCCCGTTCCCCCACCCTCCCTGCACAACAAAGGCTGAGCCATCGACATGACTCAGCCTTCGCTGCAAATACATAATTCCACTTTGTCACTGCTGAGATGCAGTTTGTCACTTTTATTTCAACCGCACATTCCATCCTGCATACTTTTGTGAAAAAGTAAAACCAACACATCATGAATACCAATCTAATCACATTATGCCTCCTCCTTACCGGGATAAACATCATGAACGCTCAAGATAATGGCAACATAGTCACCGACAGTGTGCGATTCGCCAATCTGGAGGAGATTGTCGTGACATCACGGAAACCCCTGTCCATCGTCAGGGCTGACAGGATTTCATATTTGCCTTCGGAAATGACATCGGCAATCGGCTCCAATGTATATGACGCACTACAGTCAATCCCGGGATTATCCATCGGCAGCAATGGGGTGATATCAGTCAATGGAGAGAGCGGAATAAGCGTCTATATCGACGGACGGAAGTCGATATTGACAGGTGAGATGCTGATTTCACACCTCAAGTCGCTGTCGACATCAGGTATTGAAAAAATAGAGATACTCACAGTTCCCGGCGCTAAAAGGGATGCTTCCGAGGCCTCAACCATCATAAATCTGCAAAAGAAGCGAAAGAAAGACGAAGGGTTTACCATTGGCCTCAATTCCGGTGGACATATCGGGAAAGCGCGTAATGTCTATGGAAATATATATACGGAATATCTTATGAACAGCCACTACCTCCAACTTACATATTCAGGGAATAGAGCACGTAACACATCCAAACTATTCACAGTGCGTCCATATAGCGATAACGATGAACATTTGCAACAGAATTACGATCGCATCCGGCACGATGTCATGCACAATATAGGTTTTTCCTATGACTATCAGCCTAATTCTTCATTTAAGACAGGAAGTGTCGTTAATTATAACTATTTCAAACGCAGAGAGCCGGCTGTCATGACAACATTCATTCCCGATAGCGAGCCTACGGTTACGGATAATACCGCATGCTTCATCAATAAAAATATTTATGGCGGAGTATATCTAAAGCGGATATTCAACCACCCCGAAACCGATTTCAACCTGTCGCTTGATTTCTTCAACTATCACAATTCCGAAGACCAATTCATGAATGACAACACAGGCAACTCGATTATAGGAGATATGTCGAGCAAAATATTCGGTTTGGTGGGAGCGATGGATTATCGACGGCGGCTTTCATCTCATTGGCATCTTTCATGCGGCACCCGCATATCCTATGTAAAGATGAACAGCCATGGAAATTATGAAGACCTTAAAGCCGCACAAATAAACTCGCGGCAAAATCAGGCCGACAATTTCGGTTCCGATTTTGGATATAACGAAAATGTCAATGCTCTATATTTTGAGTCCAAAGCCACCTATGGCATTTCAGCGTTATCTTTAGGCGTGAGAATGGAACAAAGCTCTACACATAACGCATTTTCAGGAAATGAAAGCGCCGAATCCAAGGATTACGCCGGGCATGACCTTCGCATATATCCGTCTGTGGCATTGTCGATTAACGACACCAAATCAGGTAGCTGGGTTCTATCCTACTCTGAAAAAATAACGCGTCCTCGATTTGCCGATTTAGATCCGTTCATACACATATTCGACGACATTACACATGTAGGAGGGAATGTCAATCTTAAAGAAGCTATAACCCATTGCGTCGATATGGCCTACTCTAACAATTCATGGCTGAGAATAGGCGTAAGAGCCATGTATACATCCGATGAAATAGTAAAATGTTATCGTGAAATAACCGACAAAACAGTCTATGTGACACCTGAGAATTTACCTCGGTATCTGCAGTTCATCGGTACTGTTTCGGCAGCCAACATAAACATCAGCCCATGGTGGGCTTCATCCATAACCGCAAATATAGTGTATTCCAACTACCATTTTCCGGCATCGCTTGATTCGTCGTCCAACATAATGTTCACCCCGATGATCGATGTCAGGAACCGCCTGAATCTCCCTTATGGATGGGCTACCGAACTAAATGTTTCCTACAGGAGCAAAGCGGCCTATGGTCAGGCTGAAGTATCATCGTCATGGAGCGCATATTTAGGATTTAGAAAATCATTCTTCAACAATAGCCTAAATTTGGCAATATACATGAACGATGTTTTCAACACCAACCGTACATGCTCAAAAATAGTAATTTCGGGGCGTGAAGCTTCTTTACAAGAGCGTGAATTTGAAAATATGAGAAGATTGGGCGTTTCATTCTCCTTTCGATTTAATTCAGGCAAAAATACTTCCGGCAAAGAGAATCGCAAATCTTGTATAGACGAGATGAATCGCGTAAATTTGTAGATAAATACCATATACACCGCAAATTATAACAAAAAGCAATGAAAATAGCGCCATTGATTTATGCCTCGATGTTATTTCTACTGATCAGGCTTGTTAATGATGTACCTATGGGACACAATTATTTTACCCATTCAACAGAATTTATAGCAATTGAATTAATGGGGTTGATTGGAGGCTGTTATCTATATTTTTTTGCAGCAAACCGATGGATTAGAATTTGCGCCGACCGCCATATCCTCATTGCATTGGAGTATCTGGTTGTTGTCATATTTGCAGTCACGTTACCTGTCATGATAATGATAGTTTCCCATGAAACTCCGTTTTACGATTATCTGCCCGAAATTGTAATTCCTGTCACCATCACGCTTCTCATGTCGCTGTTGCTTTATACCATTCTAAAGTACGCCTATCAGAAACTACGGGAAAAAGAAGCACAGAACGAGAATGTAAAAACCGAATTGCGCCTGCTTAGGTCGCTATATCATCCCCACTTTCTGTTTAATATGCTTAACACTATATATTTCAGCATCGACGAGAATAACACTAAAGCTCGAAATACAATCGAACAGATGGCCGACTTTATGAGAATGCAACTATATGAGGATGATGAACCCATACCGATTGAGAGAGAAATTTTAGCATTGAAAAGCTACATTGAACTGTGTCGCACCCGTTATGGCGACTCGGTGGAAGTGTCGGCATCCATTGATGCCCGATATCCTCAAGATAGGATTCACCCTTATCTCCTGCTCCCTATTGTGGAAAATGCATTCAAACATTCGGGAGGCAACCCCAAACGAATCCATATCAGCCTTATGCGATCGCCGGGAATAGTTGATTTCAAGGTTGAGAACACTCTTCCCGAAATGAAGCATGACAAAATCATGCATGATGCATCAGGAATCGGGTTAAAGGCTCTTAGGAGAAGACTTGTCCTTTTATATCCGGGCAGATATGATTTTGAGGAGAGCAGTGATTCAGGACTATACTCAACGCATTTACTAATTAGATTATGAATAATAACATCCCTACATTGTCGTGTGCAATCATTGATGATGAACCCACAGCCCGCTACGGCATTGCGAGCTATATAAATCGCACTCCTTGCATCAATTGTGTAGGAGAGTTTCACGACATTCCTTCATTTGAAGCCTATCTTAAAACAAACAAAGCTCCCGACATTGTATTCATGGATATATGCATGCCTGAAATATCGGGACTGGATTTCATATCCAACTGCACGATTGATTCAGCGATAATAATAATTACCGCCTATGAACAATATGCCCTTAAAGGATATGAGCTTAATATTTCCGACTACCTCCTTAAACCTGTTTCCTATATCCGTTTCCAAAAAGCCATAGACAAGGTTCGTCAGTATCTTGATTTTAAGCGTAACGCCACAGTCGAGGATTATATATTCGTACGCTCCGACCGCATCATTCACCGCATAGATTTAAGGGACATAGTCTATATTGAATCTCTTGAGAATTATGTGCGCATAATGACTGTTTCCGATTGTATAATCGTGAGAACCACATTGAAGGATATGTTGAAAAGTCTTCCGGCCGAGAAATTTGTTCAGGTTCATAAATCATTCATAATCAACCTGACGCGCATAGGCAGCATCGAAAAGAACTTTATAACGATGAATCCGGTTGGAGAAATAAATATTTCCCGCAACTACAGGAAATATTTGTTTCAACTTATAGAGCCGGTACGACAATAAATGTTAACGGCAGGGCGGTCAATTGTTGAGTGATTTTCTTTAGCTATTGAGGGAGCGACGGGGCTCCATCGTGACCGAAAGAGATGAAGAAAAGCGCCAACGAGTGGCCGAGGCGAAGGTAACTTTCGTCCCATCAAATATCGGGGCAGCATCTTCCACTGACATCCGGTGTAAACCAGATATGCAATAGCTGTGAATATCTTATAGAGGTCTGTCCGTTCCTTTCCATGGAAGCCTGACAAAAACTTACGGATGCGCTTCCGCCGGCAATGCTTAAACTTTATTTTCATGGAGCCAATGATTTATGTTACTGAGATATAACATAAATCAAACCTTTTTCCCTTTTGGTTGAACCGAAGTTACCATCGCCTCGCATATTGAGGGTGCTTTTCCGTCTGTTTGTCAGTCGTGTACATCCAGTACACTCCTTCCTCGCAGACCAAAAATCGCTCCGCACTATGCGACCCTGCCGTTAATATTTATTGTC